>Ga0210037_1000373_pt1 | contig 34967 bp, 43 predicted proteins | sample CryGey08umfilter_3_FD_185451 | JGI IMG/M metagenome (GOLD analysis project Ga0210037, IMG submission 185451) | Groundwater microbial communities from aquifer in Utah, USA - Crystal Geyser 4/9/14 0.8 um filter (SPAdes) (version 3) | ecosystem: Environmental > Aquatic > Deep subsurface >...
AATCGATCTGGGAAAGTGATAATCTCAAAGTGTTGTTGAACTTTTTTTGTTCAATTATACAGTTAAATACCACAGCCCATTTAATTCCAAGCTTGGTTTATTTGAGAGAATCCCAAGAACAAATCGTTCAGATCAATCAATCACTAGATGGCTTAGGCTTTGGTCACTGCAATACTCACGAGTGGTCGTTGCAACCAATAACGATTAGTTTTCATCAAAAGTGTCAACAGTATTGGCACCTATCTACATGTACCGATGAAGAAGAAATTCGGATGTTTATTCATGATGTTTGTAATACATTAGGTGATTACTTGGGGAAAGGTATCCAAGACTTTAAATTGACTTTTATTGAAATTTTGCATGGTATTAATAGGGAACAGTTGGTCGATAAACTACAATGGATAGAGGACCAGACTAATCAAAAAAGTAAAAAAAAGGCAAGTTCTGAACTTCCTGTACTCACCACCTTTCACGGCTCAAAAGGCTTAGAGTGGGATGTAGTTTGGTTGAAGGGATTGGATGAAGGAAACATTCCTCATAAAATGCCTGGGACTATTATGAACGAGGAAACAATTGAAGAAGAGCGGCGTTTGCTTTATGTGGCGATGTCCCGAGCGAAAACAAAATTGTATCTTTCATGGTTGGGTACGCCCTCAAGATTTTTAACTAATGCTTTTGACGTTGAGAATTTTATATAATAAATTGTGATCAAAAGCATTGCAGCATTAAAGCAAATGTAGTAAATTTTTATCCGTTATCTATAAAGTAGATTACAAAAATAACATGATGTAAAACATCATAAAATATTGAGCCTTGCTCATATCAATCCCAATGAAATATCGATGTAATATACATCTCCCCATTTTTGTAATTTTTAATTAATTATGAAAATAATCCCAAATTAACAACCAAAGTTTGCCTCTAAGACCTCGCTTTGTATTAGGTCGGTGCAGGTGGTTTTTGCTTGTTGATTTTTCTAGTTTCCTCAATCGTTTATCCTCATTTTTTTAATTTTTACCTAAATAGGTAGACCTTAAAGATTTTAGTAAACGCATGTCAGCTCACCATGGGAAACCCGAGCGGTTAGTTATTTTTCGAAGTAATTAATGTCAAATGTGTAAATTTTCCTAGAAAACATTACGCATTTTCCTAAACAACCCCCTAACTAACAACCCCACCCCTTAAGGGAACAAATATCCCTTTTGGATCATTGTGTTCTCTTAATTTAACCGTCCGGAGGACACATTTATGTCAAAATCTACTTCAAGCGATATGATAAACCCTGATTCAGAAATTACTAAAGTAACTCAGATTCAGTTTTTTATTCTCATGACTAGATTCGAACTAAGCAAGTTACGACATAAACTAAGAAACTTACGATTTGACTGCTACCCCACCTCTCGTTCGCGCTTCGCGCATAACTCGCCAGACAAGCTGGAAAGGAAGGGGATTCCCAATTCAACGAAACCTGCCGGAGTGCATTAGATGCAAACAGGACTGACAGTCTCTCCAAGGGCTGACACCGCTAGACCCGCGGCCAAAATATTCCGCGCCGCGTTAATGTCGCGGTCGTGGCTTGTTTTGCACTCGGGGCATTCCCAAGTACGGATATTGAGCGGCAATTTCTTCATCACATATCCGCAGCAATTGCAGCGTTTGCTCGATGGATACCATTTGTCGATGCCGACCAATGTACGACCTGACCAAAGCGCTTTGTATTCCAGTTGGCGTACAAATTCCGACCAACCTGCATCACTGATGGACTTGGACAAGTGTCGATTTTTGACCATGTTTTTTACGGCTAGCGTCTCAACAGCGATAACTTGGTTTTTGTTAATCAACTGAGTTGAGAGCTTGTGCAGAAAGTCTTTGCGACTATCTGTAATGGCGGCGTGGACTTTGGCGACTTTCAGCTTGGCTTTGCCGCGATTTTTAGAGCCTTTCTGCTTCTTGGCTAAACGGCGCTGCAACTTAGCCAGTTTCGCTTCGTATTTGCGGTACGTGTTGGGCGCTGCAATTTTCTCGCCAGTCGAGAGGATTGCGAAATGCGTTAGTCCTAAATCAATGCCGACCTTGCCCGTTACTTCGGGCTTGGCCTGTACACCATCGTCACACAGGAGTGAGACAAAGTACCGTCCAGCCTTATCTTTCGACACGGTAACAGTGGTGGGCTTGGCGGCCTTAGGAATTAGGCGTGACCAAACGATGTTCAGCGGCTCGCTCATTCGCGCTAATTTCAGCGTCGTGCCATCCCACTTAAACGCGCTGGCGGTGTATTCCGCTGCTTGCTTGTCGTCCTTGCGTTTGAAGTTGGGGTATGCAGCACGTTTGGCAAAGAAGTTGCTAAACGAGGTTTGCAAGTGGCGTAACGCTTGCTGTACAGGGACACTGCTCACTTCGTTCAACCAAACAAATTCAGGTTGTTTTTTCAGCAAAGTGAGTGCGGCTGATGTTTCGTGATAGCCGACGCGCCTTTGTTCTTTGTACCAAGCGTCAGTACGCAAACGCAGCATGTGGTTATAGGCAAAACGCGCACAGCCGAACGTCTGAGCAAGGATGGTTTCTTGTTCAGGTGATGGGTAAAACCGAAATCGGTAAGCGCGTTTAATGTCCATACACGGATTATATACTTTGTGTGAAACCAATCAAAGAGAATCGCAATGCAAGGTCAACAACAAGGCCGCTTCGCTGCCGCCCCTTTCACTCCCCGCCCTGAAGGGCGGGGAGTGAAAGGGGCAAATCTGATAAAATAAAAATTTTTTAAACCTATATCGTTAATTTAATAATTTACTCACCCAATGGGACACATTTAATCCCTTGGGATAAGTGTGTTCATCTTTATTGTCCAGGAGGACACACTTATGGAAATCGTAATCATTGCTTCATTAATCATTCCTGCAATCATCATTCACAAAATTATCGTACAACCACTCTTATGGGGGGTTGTTCGTTAATGTGAATTTTGAAGCTAACACTAAGGTTTACCCATTTGTGTAACCTTTTTGTTGGTCTCTTCAAATGCTCTTTTACAAGGGGAATTCGATGAGACCAACAAACTTAAAGGGTGATTAGTATGGAAATTATTATTGTCTTAGCGATGGCGGTTCCTGCATTGATTATAAACAAAATTCTTGTACGTCCATTCTTATGGAATGTGATGGGAAGTTAATTCACTATAACGTTTAGTGGCGGAGATTATTCTTCGGCGTTGAAATTACGCGAGTGGCGGCGGTGGTGTCGTCACTCAAATTAACTAATCAAATCAAAAACGATTTGCGAGTCGATTTCGCTTTGACAAGTTCCTCAATCGTTTATCCCTATTTATTAATTTTTTAAGCCTCTTTTGGCTTTGAAATTAATTTTTATATAAACGCATGTCAGCTCAACATGGGAAACCCGAGCGGCTATTTTCAGAAATGATGATAGTGACCGACATTATTAATATCTAAGCGATATAGATGATGTGAGAGCCTTTGGCTAACTACCCCCATAGGGAAGCATTTTCCCATTGGGGGAAACGTGTCTTTTCTATGGGTTAACTATCTTATATGGAAGGACACATTATTATGAACACTACAACTCAACCAGCTCGTCAAAACTCTCTCGTTTTCACTGGCAATGTTTCACAAGTAAAACCCATTCAGGGCGGTGCATGTGCAATCTCGTTAGCGTATAACGAAGGTTCGATGGTTAATGGCCAATGGGAAACGAAAGATACACTGTTTCTCGAAGCTTATATTCCTGCGAAGCTCAATTTTCAACCTAATGTTGGTGATAAAATGACAATTTCAGGATTCATGGCCGCAAATAATTACCAACCTCAAAATAGTAAAAAACGTTATGGGTCGAAAGTGGTTATTAATGAAATCGTTGAATACATAGCTAAAACCGTAAACAACGCATCACAACAAAATAACTATAACAATCCCCCGCAACAACATGCGCCGCAATATGCACCGCGTAATGCCCCGCAACGACATGCACCGCGTAATGCTCCGCAACAACATGCGCCGCAGTATGCACAGCGTAATGCTCCGCAACAACATGCGCCGCAGTATGCTCCGCAACAACATGATTCTAGACCTAATAACTCTTTTCAAAGAGGTGCAGGTTTTCAGAATTAATTTAACTTCAATCCACAGGGAAATCGTCCCTGTGGGTACGCATTCCTTGTTTAATTTTAAGGAATGCCTATGAATAAAAATTTAATCAATATAATTACTCAGGAGGAATTATTTAACATTAGCTTGTTTGGATTTACCATTGCATTGCAATTAGATCCAAGTTTCATTCAATTAGCTTTGCATCTACTTTTTATCTTGTCTTCTTTGGCTTATTTACATAGCCGTTTAGTTGTATATAAGAAGGAGGCTCAGAGTTTAACTATCTTCGCTTTTGACTTCATTCGAACTATATCATTGCCTGTTGGCCTTGCTTTTATAAGTATGGCGTTTAGTTATATGACATTTTGGCTTACCTTTATTGGTCTAAGCTTTTTTATCGTATATAGCGCAATAGTGTGGTCGTTTTGGAATGTAAAAAATGAAGATTAATTGCTTGAAATTCAAACAGTGTTAGAATGAATACATGGAGCCATAAACATGAACCCGAGTATTATGATTACAGAATCGTTTAGTTACTGGATGCCTTATGTTTCACTTGGTATTGTTATTGTTGGGGGCCTATGTATGGGAATTTACCATATAGCGACTTTTGATGAATTCAAAGCCAAACAAAAATTGAAAGACCACCAGAACTAACATATTTGCTTAACTACCCATGAGGGACACTCCCTCAAGGGGTTGTGTTCCTCAAAATTTGGAGAACACTATGAGTAACAAAACCCTATCATCTCAAGCGGCATACTATCGACGTCGCAAACAGAAAATTCTAAAAAAACTTATACAAATCCGAGATTCAGAATTTGGTGACTCAAAGTTTATAAAAACTTCGCGCCGCCTGTCTCGTACTGACTTAGAAATGAGTCAGTTGATGAATTTATGTAAGTAAACCCCATTTAGATTTTACTACCCACGCGGGAACATCACCCGTCTGGGATTGGTGTATCTCGCGGTCCTGGAGGACACACCAATGCGTAAATCCAAAAACAATTGTCAGGAACAACCATTTTGGTCACTACCTGAAACCATTCATCATATTTTAGATAAAGATATTGTTGATTCGATTCGTCGAGGCAATGAAAAATGTTCTACGATGATGATGATGGACCCACACTTTCAACACTCCACTAATCAGTATCACATTGAATGGACTCAAGATAATATTGATATGCTATTAAATGGCATGTTAATAAGAAGCCTTGAGATATTACGAAATGCGCAACCTGATAACGAATTATTTAAAGAGGAAATTATGTGGCAATCGACACCGCAGTTCGCACAAGTGTGTCGTTATGCTGGATATAACCCTCGGATAATACGGGATGAAGTTAGACATATAATGAAAAAATACGGCAAGACGGTTGAAGTTGATCAACTTGAAGAGTTTGTTCATTGGTCTAATTTTTTTGGTGAAATGTTCAAAGAAAAAATAGGCGTTAAAGTCGTGAAACAAAACGTAATGATTACACTCGTTAAGCATATTAATGAAGATTACGAGTTAGTCACAATTTTAAAGCAAATAGGCGAACTAATGGATGATCTTTATCTTGCAGGCGTCACAACTAGAGATGTTATGAATGAATATTTAGCTAACGCTATCAATTCATAACAGAGCTATAAATTAAATAACCCACTTGGGACACACAACTCCCATTGGGATTAGTGTGTCCAATACTCAGTCCTTGGAGGACACACTATGTCAGCTTTAGCAATAAACGCAACAGCACCAATTGATTACACTGAAATGGAACAAGTATCTGCTCATTTGGTATTTCCTGAGTTATTTGAACCATCAACAGTCATGTTAAAACGTCGTAAGCATCGCCACCCTGACTGTATTGCATCTAATCCGATGTATATACCAGAGTCAGAAAACGCGAAACTTGCATTAGTTTGGCTTATGGCTCCACATCAATTGTTAAGCTTGGGTTTACAAGGTCACACTGGTACCGGTAAAACGGAATTGGCGTTGTACTTGGCTGATAAACTCAATTTACCTACTTATATTGTGAAAGTTCATGCACGCATGAACCCACAAGATTTAGAGGGAAGTTATGTATTAGATGTTGAAAACAACCAAACGGTTACACGTAAAGAATATGGTCCTGCAGCGAAGGCATACATCAACGGCGGTATTTTGTTGTTAGATGAATTCGATAAAGCAAGTGGTGAACTGACTTCAGCAATGCATTTGCTCGTCGAAGGTAAACCATGGCCATTGGAAATGTTCAAAGAAACTATAACTAAGCACCCACAGTGCTTTGTTATTGGCACAGCAAACACTTATGGCACTGGTCATGATGAACGTTACATTACATCAAATCAGATGGATCAAGCCTTTTTAAGCCGCTTTATGTGGATTGAAACGGTATACCCAAATGTCATTCAAGAGTCGAAGATCCTTGAAAAGTTTGCTCCTAGGCTTCCACTTCACTTACGCAACGATATCATTAAGCTCGCTAATGCTTTTAGAGATGCGGCGCTTGGTGTCAATCGTGATGGCGATATAGAAGATCCTATTCAATGCATATTTTCTACACGGGTAGTTGTTGCTTGGGCTTATTATATTCAAGCATTTGGTGTTTTCCGTACATTGAGAAAATCATTAGATTCAGTATTTTTAAAATCGGTTAGCCCCGAAGATGCTGAAATTGTGAATGATATTGTTTCTAAGGTATTTGGAGACGATATTGATAAAACGCTTAAAGATTTACTTGCAAAAAAGTAGTTAAACCTTCAATAGCTAAAGCTTGGGACGCTATACCGCTAGGTACAGTGTTCGAAGCATTTAATATTTCATCAGAACATTGGGACGGCAAGTCAAGTTGGGCGGCTGTTTCTTTGGATGGACTGTTTATTATTGAAGGTTCGGTCGATGGTAATCGAATATTGAAAGTAAATGGCATTGTAGATTCAAAGTCTAATGTAAATATTGGATTGAGAAAAAGCTGTAGACATTTAATATGCGAAATCGTTGATGGTGAGAAACGAATAGAATTTACTCAGTATCGAGCTTCTCAAGTAACTGCTACACACAAAAAACTAAACTTCATGCTATACGTCCATCCCACAGGGAAAAAATGGGCAATCGCAGAAAACCATACCAAAGTAGTTGTAATGTTTAAAAATGACCAAACCCTTGGGCGCTGGGTTCTTTATGAGAACAATTTGATAGATTTAACAAGTGAAGCTGGAATAGCTGAGCGAATTAGAGTGATCAACAGCAAAGAAGGAAAAGGTTACAACTTAGACGGTCTAATCAACTACTCAGGTGTTATTAAGCAATAAACTCAACCCCCTTAAGGGATACATTCATCCCTTATGGGCTTGATGTATCCCTTTTTTATGTCCTGGAGGACGCAATCATGGATACATCAACAACAACTTCAACACATCAAGCCGTTACTACATCATCAGAACTTTGCTCTCGTTTAACACAGTTAGAGCGAGGTGTTTGTGTGGTTAACGTTATTTCATTAGCAGCTTGTGGAGAGAAATCTCTACCTAAAGTTAAAGTGGAACTTGACGGAGTACTGCAGGATTCAGACTCTATTAAAGGGTCAAAGATTCGCTGGTTTCCAAAAGAGCCCCTTAATTTTACAAGTAAAGCAAAACAGGCGATTGCTAGAGTATTGAGCTCTTACGGCGTTCGTTGGGGAGATATGACAATCGTGCCATTGGCAAGATTAGATGATCTTCAAAACGACATTAAAGCTATTGAGATTGATTGGGAAATGGCGTTGAACGACATGCTCGACAATTACGATTCGCTTGTGAGTGATTGGCAAATGTCGAATTTGGATGTTGCAGATATTATGCGACGTTACACAATGGACAAGGCTGAGTTTGGTGGACGCTTCAAAATGAAAATGTTACCACCGGTAGCATTTAATCCTTTGATTGCTGAAGGCGATGAAGAGTCTGCTGAAGAACTCGCAGATGATATTTTAAGTAATTTGTATGGTGAAGTAGCAAAGATGGCCAGTGACATTTACGACAAGTCATTTTTTGTCGCAGATACTAATGGTCATAAAGTTGCGCGGACTAAAGCTAATAGGCGGATTAAAGATACTTTTAAACGCTTAATCGATAAATTAGAAGGGTTATCGTTTCTAGATAACAATATCGAGAAAGTGGTAGCTCAAACCAATGTCGTTCTTAATTCAATGCCTCGCACGGGATGGATTGAGGGGGCAAATTTATCTAATTTAGCGCGCTGGACCTTAGTGATGTCAAACCCTGACATGCTTCGAAATCATGCTTCAGATAGTTTTACTTTAGAAGTAGAACCTGAATTTATAGAAGACGATTTTGGTGTACTAGGGGAATCTGTTTCTACTAGCTTAGATGAAGATTTAAGTGTGTTTGAAGCACAACAAGATGTAGTTGATACGACGAAAGTAAATGCACCGGTAGACAATTTTTCTATCGAGGGTTCCGTTGATATTGACTTCACAAATCAAGAGCCCGACCAATTAGGTTTTGGTCTAGGCTTTTAAATAACCCCAATGGGAGAACACTTACCCCCTTTGGGGATTGGTGTTCTCCAAATATTTGTCTGGAGGACACCAATGACTATACAGAATAAAGCAAAATTACTTAGGAAATATAGAAACTTAAGTAGAGTGCTTACAACCAACAATAATATGGATATCACTTTTAGCGGCACACAGGCATATCATGTACCTGGACGTATAAATCTGCCAATTGGTGATTTTAGTGATGATGATTTTATCACTATGTCGATGGGGTTTTGCGATCATGAATTAGGGCATGAAAATTATACTAATTCACATTGGTATCATGAGGCAGCAAATAGAAGTCCTTATTTAAAAGGACTGCTTAACGCACTTGATGATTATCATCAAGAACGCCGCTTAATTGCTGATTTTCGTGGAACACGATTAACCTTGAGAAAACTCGTTGAGCTTTGTAAAGAGAAAGGTATTTTCAGGGTTTTACCCGATGAAGCACCTGTTCCAATGTATGTACAGGCTTGGGTGTTATTCAAAGTTCGCAGTTATTTAGAACAACCTGTGTCAGATATTTTTAATGACACAGATAAGCGTGTTTTGAGTATTTTTGGACCAAAATTTTATACCGATATTCACTCATTATTAAGTACAGAAGTAATAGACGGTTTAGTTAGTACTGAACATTGTTTCAATGCTGCTGAATCAATATTTCAACTACTAATAGATTGGATTGAAGATAATAAAGCAGAACCAGACGATAGCGACAGTCAAAGTGACTCAAGCGATTCAGATGATAGCGACAGTCAAGATGACTCAAGGGATTCAGACGATAGCGAAAGTCAAGGTGACTCAAGCGATTCAGACGATAGCGACAGTCAAGATGACTCAAGTGATCCAGACGATAGCGACAGTCAAAGTGACTCAAGCGATTCAGATGATAGCGACAGTCAAGATGACTCAAGTGATCCAGACGATAGCGACAGTCAAAGTGACTCAAGCGATTCAGATGATAGCGACAGTCAAGATGACTCAAGCGATTCAGACGATAGCGACAGTCAAGGTGACTCAAGCGATTCAGACGACAGCGACAGTCAAGGTGACTCAAGCGACTCTGGTGATTCAGGGAGTTCACGCACCACTTCAAATACAACGGATGATAAAAAATTAAGCAATGAGGAAGTTGAGGCGATTATTCAAGCTCTTGATGAATATGATGACGACTTTCACGATAAATTGATTTCTTCGATAGAAGAAATGGCTGAACAACATCCAATTGGTCAAATTATTGGTTTACCAATAGCTAAAAATGAAAATAGTTTACCTTTAAGCAGTGATCGTCTTATCGATGACAATTTGAGAGGAATTATTTCACGTATTAAAAATCCATTAAAACGGATTTTTCATGACCAAAACTATGTTAACAACTCACTTCATAACAGAGGTAAATCGATTAGCTCTAGCCGTTTGGCAAGTGTTGTAATCGGAAATACTAAGGTATTTGATTCACAGGCCATACATCGTTCACCTAATGCGGCTATTGCATTATTGATCGATAAATCTGGTTCTATGGACGATTCTGATATGAAGATGGCAAATAGTGTTGCTTATTCATTAAGCACTGCACTTGATGGCATTCATGGAGTGGAATCTTTAGTGGCATATTATCCATTAAGGGACCAGGACTATGTGGAACATTTAGCGATAGTTAAATCATTTGAAGAAAAAAGTTCGATTCAAAGTTTCAATATTGGTTCGTTCGGAGGTACACCTACCGCTGAGGCTATTCAATCAGCAACTTCTTTATTAATGACTCGTGGAGAACCTAGGAAATTACTTTTTGTAATTACTGATGGAGACCCTAATAGTGTTAAAGATACAGAACTTGCAATAGAAGAAGCTCAAGCGTTAGGAGTCAAAGTTTTTGGTATAGGCATTAGACAAGTCGTCAGTGGATTTAAAGATACAGATTTTCATGTCATTGATTCTACAAAAGAGCTCGTTAATGCGTTAACCGTTGGACTTAAACACGCTTTTAAATAGCGTAAAAATTTCAATAACCCCAATGGGTACACTTTTACCCTTTGGGGGAAAAGTGTGCCCAACAAATGCCTTGGAGGGCACACTATGAACGTAGTAATCAAAGAGAAAAGAGCGAGTGGCTTAAATGCTTTTTACGTAATGCGTAATGGCAAAAAGGTATTGATTGGAGCCTCATGGGTAATGAGACCACTTCTAAATCGGTAAATCTTAGTGCGACCTAGTAATAGGTCGCTCTTTCTAACTTGCTTGCGGAAACCACCAAAGTTTCTTTTAGCAAGGGAGTTTTGGGGTTTCCGTAGGCAATATTTAGGAGAGTTATTATGTACCAAGCCAGTCACTCTAAGATTAAAAAAGTAAAAGCACTTGTTGCTCAGCAAGGCGGTTGGAGAAATATATTTGAACATTTTAGTGGTTTAAAAGCTGCAATTGACAAATATCCAGCACAAACACCCTGCCCAAAAACTGGGGATGGTTCAACTGTGTTTCGTCTAGTTAACGGTTGGGAACAAACAGGCCAAGCTTTTCATAATTACGTTGGAAAACTAACCGATGGACTGAATGTAATTGCATTTTATCGCAACTGCTCTATTAAAGAGGCTGCCGATGAAGTGTTACAAATTACAGGAGGTGATTATCAAGCGATAAGTTATCGAGAAGTTTCCGCGCAACTAAGCCGAGAACAACAGCAAAAATCTGAATACTGTAGTAAAGAGAAAAAAGAACAGCGATTGAAGTCATTACAAAGGGTATATCATGAAGCTATACCTGTGTATAAGTCTGAAATTGCTATGAATTACTTGAGATGTCGAGGTTTGACGTTAACAAGTGAAGAAGTTCGGAAATTTTCTTCAACTTTAGGTTTCCACCCGGGGCTTAAATATTACTGTTCAGATAAAAAGCAGGTTATTGGTACATATCCAGCATTACTTGGCATTTTTAAAAGTAAAGACGGAAGCAATTTAACTATCCACCGGATTTATCTGAAGCCTGACGGCAGCGGCAAAGCTGATGTTAGTAATCCTAAAAAGTTAATGAGCCCTCCTGGTTATATGGGTGGGGGTTCATTTCAATTAGGGGAGCCACTACCGTTGAGGTGTGGAGGTAAATACATTGGGGTAACAGAAGGAATTGAAACGGCCTTAGCGCTATTCAATGCCAATGGTTTACCTTGTTGGTCGTTATATAGCGATACCGTTCTTGCGCTTTTTGAGCCTGATTCTGACATCACACATGTTGGTATTTGGTCTGAAAAGGAGCCTAGTGGTGCGGGATTAACATCAGCGAATAAGTTGATGAAAAGACTAAGTGAAATAGGGGTGAAATGTCATATTTATTACCCTGACTTCCTTAACGCAGAAAAAGAGGATTGGTTGGATGTGTTTAATTCAAATCCATCGTTAATCCATGGCTATACGGCCAGATAAATGCTCTGTCACATAGTTCCCCATAGTGGGAACTATGTTGACTGGGTTATCCATCACAAAAAGCATTTAGCAGTGCCTTTTGTGATGGATAACCTTACCTTTAACAAGTGGAGTAAATGATCATGGCCAAAACCGAATACGTACAAGGCATTTTTGATTGTGCATCAAGCATATTAACGATTGGTACTAACAAAGCATTCCATATTCGAGAAGATTTATCACGAATGGATAGCTACGATAGAATTGAAAAATTAACTACTTGGGCTCGTCAAAAATCTCTTATCACTCAAAACGGTTTAATAGCAGAAATTTGACTGTGAAGAGGCGGTAATGATTTACCGCCTCATAAACCCAAGTAGATTTTCCAAAGTCTATTTAGGTTTATGATTTCCTCAATCGTTTATCCCTATTATTAATTTTTTAAGCCTCTTTTGGCTTTGAACTTAATTATATATAAGCGCATGTCAGCTCAACATGGGAAACCCGAGCGGCTATTTTTAGAAATGAGAGTAGTGACCGGCATTAACAATATTAAAGCAATATCGTTAATGTGAGAGCCTTTGGCTAATTAACCCCCTTGGGAGACATTCTTTCCCATTGGGATCAATGTCTTTCAAATTTTACGAATCTGGAGGACACATAATGCACAACAAACAACAATCAACATTGCACTGTTTTGAGAGATATGAGTACAACCAATTTATCATCGATAATGTTGTTGACCATCGTGGCGACGAATCTGAAATTAATTGTCCAAATTGCGGTAAAACGGCAATAAAACATCATTTTGAGGCTTGTCATAGCGGTAGCGTTAATCAACATTACACGCTTAATTGTGAACATTGTGGATATCACAGATGCGACCAAGATGTGTGTAAACGATGTGATGAGGCGACTCAAGACGATGCGGGATATATTCACTATCGATTCATGCTGGAATTAGATGAATTAGTAGATCTAGCATTAGAACAACTCATAACAGATGACAACGAAGTCTTTGCAGCTATCCGAAAAAGACTTCATCAAGATGAACATGAAATAGATTTTGATATGTTTTATTTTTCTGATAACTCTACGAATCGTTTTAATTTCATGACTTATCTTTTAATCGAAATTATGGATAGGAAATTTGATCTTTGGCTCGATGAACAAGTCGAATTATTTAGAATTTCATAACTCATAAGCAAACCCTTTGGGAGACATTACTTCCCATTGGGATCAATGTCTTTCAAATTTACGGATCTGGAGGACACAATGAAAATCAAAATCCCAAAAAATGTTGAACTTAAAACTCTTGATAATCAAATTCAATTTGGTTGTAAAAGTGGTTTTTGTGGTCAATGCAAATCTAATTTAATCTCTGGAACAGTCGAATTAATCCAAACGCCGATAGCAATATTGGGGACAGGTGAAATTTTGGCTTGTTGTTGTAAATCAAACTCATCGATTGTTATAGAACAACACTAGGAGGGAGTCATGCAAAATATTGTAATCGATAATCTTCTCGTGATGGCAATAATCAAAACTGTAGGAAATATTCTAACAGCGGCGGTGCCATCTTTAGCGGCTTATATCATCGGTAAGAAAGTCGTCAACAACAATAAACTTCAAAGACGTTTAGATTCAGCATTATCAGACATACAGTTTCTATTAATGGTGGAAAAACTTCATTGTAGAGAACACATGATCACAGAAGGGAAAAGCAACAAACTCACTATTCGCAATTGCGTGAAGCATGAACTGGGTTTTTTCTGGAGTGGTAAAAACACTTTATCGCGAATTGACAGAACCATCTCGTTAGAGAGTGATTCTAAAATTATTCAAATGGATAAACCTGTACGTCCAAAAAGAATGACATCGAGGTACTAGCAATGATAAATCCGTTAGCCATAGAAGCTCAAAACTTAATTAAAACGTTTCGAGATTACGAAGCTGATTGTAAGCAACGTCCCGATGCCGATGAAGGTGTTAGAGCATTTCAATTCTGTGCAATAGCACTAGAAGAAATGCTTAGACGCCATGGCGTACATGTAGGTCAAACGATAGATAGTGAAGTGCAATTCACTTCTATTAATCAACGTTAACCAATAAATAAACCCCACTAGGGCATATCACCCTAATGGGTCGATGTGTCCTTTAATTTGTAAATGGAGAGACACATTATGAATCAACCGATCAAACTAATACCGCTACATATTCAGTCATTAGATTCTCAATTGATTGATAAAACAGGTGATGGATTTGGGTACAGTAGCTTTCACAATGAGGGAGACGAAACCAAGTTGACGCCAGGCGGTATTTTGGTCCACAAAAAAACAAAAATGCGCTTTGAAGTGCCCTTGCCGTCGTTTACCGTTGAACAGTTTGAGAAAAAACCTTATACCGACGTATGGACGACAGAAAGGGATGACCTTGAGTGTTGGAAGAGTATTAGGCATGACTATATAGGTAAGCGAACCATGCTTGCCTGTGAAAATGGTAAAACTGTTCTACTCATAGAGGATAAGCATTTTACGATAGAAAACTAACCCCCCATAGGGCATATCACCCTAATGGGTTGGTGTGTCCTTAAAGTTTTATATGGAGAGACACACTATGTTAGATGCACAAGTTATTTACTCAAAAATCAAGAAAGAATCTGAAAAAACAGGTTGGCCAGTTAACCATCGTGGTGATATAGAAAGTGATGAATTACTGTTAAAAAGGGCTGCTCTGGAAACCCCACATAGAGAATATATTTGGATACTGCGAGACAGTGGTACTTGTTTGATCCCACTTTTTGAGGGTATCGACCCTGTTCATGTCAGCAATTGGTCGGATGGGCTTTTTTATCATGCCATTGAAGACAAATTGAATAGTATCCCCAAGGAAATGGCGCTCAGTTTGATCCAAGAGCCGCCATTTAGCATGAAGTCGTGCACATCTTTACCGATTTTGGTTGATAAGATGTCACATTTATTAAGCTCACCTTGGTCGCGAAATGAGATGTTTTCTCTTAATAATGACAAAACCAATCCTGCTTCCTGGGAGTCGTGGAAAAAGGCATTTAATGAAAGTGGTAATCAGCTCATGGTTGATTTTATCACGAACGTTCAATGTCACGCTGCAACACTCACGAAACTACGGTTAGTCGCTTAACAATTTAAACATACCCCAATGGGCACATAATCTACCCATTGGGAAATTGTGCCCTCAACGTCTTTGGAGGACACATTATGTTATCTCAACATCAAATCGATAATCAATTGAAATACGAGCAATTCAAAAGAGAAATAGCGGCAGAGTCACCAGTACCTTGCGACATTAAGGTTGGCGATTTTGTCACTTTTACTAATGAATTCGGCATATTTTTTCGTAAACCAAAGCAAGTCATTGGTTTTTCTGATGAGTGTTATTTACCAGAACGCTTTATCTATACTGAGAGCGATGCATATTGGTTTCCAAAAAAAGTAGAACAACTACATAAGGTTGAAAAGACTTCTACTGGTTGTTTGCTTGTACGTGAAGCAACACCACAATCACTTTATCAATTTGAAAATGAACTTATAGACGACCTTAATTGGAAGATATTGGTTCGTGATAACAAATTGCATTGTGTGTGGTGTAATGACTTTACAATGGAGGTAGTGACGTATTGCGAAGGGGACATTATTTGGACTTCTGCGCTAAATCAAGAAATGTATGAGTCTGAATTATTGAGAATACTCTCTTTTTTTAGCGCTCATTAAGGAGTTTGATATGTTTACGAGTTCAATAGCGTCATATCCCGATAGAGGTCCTTTTGGCAATAACAAATATCGAGGTAATTGCACCGGTCATATCGTTTCAGATTTAATCGACAATTATCTTCCCGTTGGAGGTTTATTTGTAGATCCAGCCATCGGTGGTGGAACGTCTTGTGACGTTGCGGCATCAAAAGGCATCCGCTTTTTTGGTACTGATCTACATAGTGGATTTAATCTGCTAGTGGATGATTTACTGACAACGGTCGGGGAACAAGCAAATCTGATATTGTTTCACCCGCCCTATGGCAGCATGATCCCGTACTCAGGAAACATGTGGGGAGTCGAGCATAAGCACGATATGAGTCGATTATCCGATGAAGATTTTAAAGCTGCGCTGAAGTTAGCGCTGCATAATATCTCGGATGCGACTTTGCCAGGAGGTCACTACGCCGTGTTAATGGGTAATCAACGTCGAAAAGGGGTTTATATTAACTGGTCTTCAATCACTGAAGCACTAGCGCCTGACCCTTTGTGCGATGAAATTATCAAACTACAACATAACGTAGCAAGCGATTCTAGCTCTTACCGTAAGCCAATTGTGAAAATTATGCATGAAAAGCTTTTGGTTTTTAGGCGGTCGCCAAATAGAAATACTGTTGTGAGTTTAGAGCAGTATGTCTCAACACTTGAAAATAACTTAGCTCAAGAATTGTTAGTCACGCTTCGACGGGTGATGCAATGCAGTTCATGGAGTGAGGCTGAAATCTTATCGCTAATATCCAATGTGTATGCTCAAACGAGTTTACATATTGATTGGCAAGGATTAGTGCAAAAGTTGTTAACGAGTCACCATTTTATCAACCATAACGGACGCTTTAGTCTGGCTTAGTTGGTCAACATTAATACCCCTGCAGGGACACATCCCTGTTGGGGTTGTGTGCTCTGCGAATGGAGAACACACATGATTATTCCAACATTATCAGATAATGCACATTTGGCTCTGGCGCAACTTGCTGGTGGTTCCCGTGTCACTCGTGTACATACACAATGGCAAAAGGGCAATTCACTAACAAATATCGTTACTTATGGGATTAAAGACAAACGTACAGTAATGCACATTTTACGGACGGGTAGAGAGTGTGTGGCGTATGAAGTCAAACAATTAGAAAGATATTCAATGAGTCTTGCTATAGAGCAAGCTCGTGAAATTCTTGATGAAATTTAATTCCGCTGTAGAGGTTTTAAATCAACAACAACCAAAAATATAGATGGAAATCAGTGATTATTACTCGACCTACTAATCCTCGGGAACCAGATTTATTAATTGGTTTTGAATGCTTAGCGCTTATTATCCATGATTTAGATGGGAGTGAAGTTGCTACAGTATCAGCCCCGAACGGCCGATGGACACATGATGCATTAGAGTCATTAGATCTCCATGCATATTGTCCTAATGGCTGGGATGCTTATTTAGGTACAAATTTGATAGGCAGTTCAGAAGTGTAAAAACCAAAAACCACGGCAATGTCGTGGTTTTTTTATTTATTGGCAACCTCATTTTTATAGGGCTTTACCTTTGCTCAACCGTGAAAAAATTTTCGGTACTTTCAATTATTCTTCGTTGATTTTCTAGACCGTTCGAGTGGTTAAGAAGATTGTATTTGATTTATAACGTAGACAATGATTTCGCTAATGAATATGGAATTCCTAACATTTTAGCAATCTTACTGATAGAGATACCTTGACCAGATAGGCGTTTGATTTCGGTAACTCTGTATTTTCGCTCAGCCGTTCCTCTATCCCGTTTTACATCATTCATTACTTGTACCTCTGAATGTTGACATCATATATTTATCTTGTCCCTTTATCATAATTGCACATTCACAACCCGCAACTGGTCATGACTAAATATATTATCGATGCTTTTTTGCGGTATTAAATTCGGGATCTAACGATATCTTGTAGAGCTGTTTTTTATTGAATCTTTAACTAATGCTTCGACGAACGTTTCCAATATCCCCTGTATTCATGCGGCTTATAGACAATCGCTTTATTTTTGCTCTATGATGTAGGAAATGCAGTTTCCTATGATGGTCTATGAGCGATACAATAGAATTTAAGTGGGTGTGGCATGTGCCGTATTTACGCACAGTCAAACAGCCAGAAACATTAACTCCAGACGAGTTCATCGATCTGGTTGAACGCATAGATAACGAGCGACTAGATCCGCTGGTTTGCGCCCGAAATCAGGCAATGCTTTGGATGACCTATGGTAGTTGCTTTCGAGCCGTAGAGGTCAGCCAGTGGAAAGTGAGGGAAGCCGTTTATCCCAATGGTGAGCTGGTACATCTGACGCGATTACGTGCTGATGCGACAAAGGGTAATTACCCAGCCATTGCACCCGTCATCATAGACGAACAGCGGCAGTACGTGAACAGATGGCTGGATTATCGGGTGAAACACGGAATCAAGTTAGGTGCTGAACCTGATAAATATCGTGGGCTTGATCCTGAAAGTCATGTCTTTTTGAGTAACTGGCGCGGCACCTGGCAAGCATTCTCGCTTACCAGAAAAATCAGCAAGGGCAAGGAGTATTGGGTGGCTACGGCAGTACAAAACCTGCTGACTAAATTGTACAAAGAGTATGGGTTCAGCCACTCAAGTTCACATACTGGTCGCCACAGCATGGCTCGACTTGCTCAGAAACTGCTGAAACGCAAGGATCTAGATGCCGATCCGATAGTTCAGAACCTGCTGCATCATCGAAGTATCGAGAGCCAGCGAGATTATACTGACATTGATTTTAATCATATCCGCGAATGCTCGCGTAAGATGTTCCCTAAACCTAAGAAAAGGGGAAGGAAGCCAAAGAATGAGTAGCAGTGGTGTTTCAGGGGGGGGCAGATGCGACAAAGGCCACCCGAAGGCAGCCTCTGTAAAACAATTACATCGTGTTTGTCACCAGTTATCTGGGAGGGAACGCACAACGTGTATCCACTAACAATTATGAACTTAACAAACGATAAGTCAACAATAATATGAAAGAGTTTATCTCTACACCACGATTATCTACGTACAAAAGCCTTCTTAAGCTCAAGACTGATGAGCATGCGCTGAGAGCATATTATTGGAACAAGGCTTTATCTGGTGCTCTCTATCCAGCGCTGCAAGCACTAGAAGTGACCTTGAGAAATGCTTTGAACGAGGCGGTAAAAAACGCTCACTCTGGCAACTATGCTAATGAAGATTGGTGGTTCGAGCACATTGCCAAAGACGTGCAAGATACCAAAATAAGAAAGATGCATGCAAATAAATCTAAGCATTGGATAAAAGCAGATGGTAATGGTGGAGTTAAAAGAAAGAAGCACAGCTACTTTGAGCAACAAGTGCTTAAAGTCCAAAAAGATCTTAGAAATGAAGGTCGAACTCCAATACGCCATGATGATGTTCTCAGTAGACTTGGTCCGGAAAGTAAGATATATAAGAGAAGACTAAGAGCTATTTCCCAGTAAGAAAAGTAACAAAATCATAAAGACTCTTTAGTTGTGGCTGATGATTGACCTCTTTTGGTTTTTGTCACGTTATATGCAAGGCTGCCAATTAACCATAATGGATCAGGGTATCTGCTCATATTTTGATTTAATGATAATCATCATTAACATGGCTTACTATCTTTTTGGTCGTAGAGGCTCCCAAGTAAATGGGAGCATGGTGTCCGTGATGACCACCATTGCCGTTACCGCACTCATGTACTGTCTGCTGGCCTCCCTGTGTTCCTGCTTCTATAGTGATTGAACCAGAATCTTTAAACATAACAAATTGGCCACTAGTCATATCATCGGTGACGGGGTCATCTAAATGACCTAAGCAGCTGTAGCCGACCCGATAGTTTCCAGCTGGCAAATAACCCATGGCAAAGTGCCAGTTGCCGTCAATATCCTGCATCATAGGACTTACCGCAGTCGGTAGAGTTACCGCCTCAGGAGGATTGGTTCTCATATCTGTCATTTGATCAATATTAGTTACCTCTTCAGGATACAGATAGGCCATGTGACTAAATTGTCCCCCGATCGGAGTCCGGTCTGAATAAGTTGTCTCGCAATCGGCAATCCATTGAGGATCTACTTCACCCAGCAAGTGGCCCATATAGCGATTATCAACGGACCACATCGCTTGATGGCCTAAATGGTATTCACCTTGTTGATATGACAGGCCACGATACAAGTCAATTTCCATAGTGATGGAAATATGCTGGCCAGCTACTATTTCAAAATCTGAAACTGGAAGTTGTCCATCGGCTACATACAAACCGTGTCGACCCTGGCCATCTTCAACATAGCAGCCGTCATTGCCATCGCCCTGTTGGATGGTGACATAGGCATCATGGTACTGACCCAGAGGTAAGTCTATATTATCGACTACAAGATGGCTGTCCATCCCCTGAAAGTCGAGTAGATTAAACGTCATATCCTGTAAATCATGTCTATGGATTACGCCCTCAGCATCAGTCATGACCAGTTCCCCCATGACCATACCAACATGAGAAACTCCAACCATAGGTGAATCAGAAATAGCTAAAGAGAATTGCCCCTGAGGTAATACTTGTTCTGCTACCGTCACAGTAGTATTTGAATCACTCCCGCATGCGCTAAGTAAAAAAATCGAGGATAACAACATTGTTCTACAAATCGTCATAAAGCCGCCCTGAGTATATGAAATTAATCTAATAATACCCATTAAGAGGTATTCCTGGTGGTTTGTTGGAGATAAATGTGACTCAGAACAATGTATAAAATTAAGCCAGTGCTGTTAATGAATGAAAAACGTAATATTTTCATTCAACTACAAATTGTCTATGTTTTAAAAGTTCAAAATGTAATATTAATAGTAAAAATTTTCAATTTAAGTATTTGCTAATCAAATACATAAAGTTATTATTGGTTGTTGCATACAACGTGTTCTATTGTTCAAAAAATCTTGACTGTGAGTTTTTTAGAATGCTTTTCGTATTTTGGGGTATGTACGGTTTTAGACAAAATACAGTATTCAAAGACGTGGGGTTAGGGGGGGTAACCATGTTATGAAATTAAATCATTCAGAGAACGCATAATTTATTACTGGAAATAGATAGTAAGTTGACTCTTTTAATAGACCTAGGATTGTGACTTATGTCATGGAATTAGATTCTAAAATTTGCTAAGGTTAATAACATAATTCAACTGGATACAATTGCATGACTAAGATTTTGTTAAATTTAGCAGTTATATTGGCATTAATAACACAGTTATTAATGCCAAATAATGCTATGTCTAGCGAAATGTCCGAATCAAGTATGCAAACTAGCTCTATGTCACATTCAGTTATGATGGACAATGATTGTGATGATACCGATAACTGTTGTCCCGAAGATTCAAGCCACTGTATTAGCCATTGCCATGCAGTCGCTAATGCATTTGTTTTGTTATCAGATTCAAATTTAGTTAATGATCTATTCACAAGTTCTAAAGTTAACTCGACTTTATGGATATCAACTCCGGCTTCGCTTGGAAGTCAAAATCCCCCTCCAATTGCTTAATTCTTTATTTTAATTAACCACCTATATTAATTTATAAAGATTTTCGTTGCTCGTTTACTTATGAGCATCATAAAGCATCTGGAGTTTCTCATGAAAAAATTTATCGCAATTACACTTTTATCTGCTGTCAGTTCTATGTCTATGGCCGCCACTATTTCATTGCCGGACTATTTAGTATTTACATCCATTGATGGGCAGCCAACTGATCGGTCGAGCACAATTGATATCAAACAAGGACAGCATTTAGTCGAATTACGTTTTTTTGAAGTATTCACTGCGGGAGCAGATGATACAAACTTTGTTAAGTCAGACTCATTATATTGGAGTTTAAATTTAACAAATGATGAAGATATTCAGGTTAGTACAAAGGATATTTTATCTGCGAAAAATGCAAAAAGCTTCATTTCATCTCCAGTCATAACTCTTAATAGTGCAAGTATGAGTAATGAAACTGTCACCTTAGTAAATCACGAAGAATTGATGGCTATTATCATGAAGCAACATAGAAAAATGATGAGTCATTAGCACCACTGTGAGGGTGCTATTAATCTGCACCCTCAATTTATAAATAGACTACTAAAAAGTGGACGAGTCATCGAACCGCAAATTGGTGTCTGAAAATAAATTTAGTGTTTTCAGAGGTTTTATGAAGGTTAATCAATTAGCTAAAAAACTCAATGTAACCAGTGACACTGTTAGATTTTATACTCGTATAGGTCTACTCTCTCCCTGTAAGTCACCTGATAATGGATATAAATATTATGGCGAGAAAGATTTGAGCCGTATGCAATTTATCATAAGTTCTCGTCAGCTTGATTTTTCGGTTGAAGACATTAAGTTGATTTTTTCTAACACTGACCATGGTGAAAGTGCGTGCCACCTTGTACGTGAATTAGTAAAACAAAAGTTAGATGAAACGGAAGAACAATTTAATAAAACAATGAAATTAAGAGCAAGACTTTTTCAGGCAGTTGAACAATGGTCAACTATGCCAGATAACTTGCCTACAGGAAATATGGTTTGTCATTTGATTGAAAGTACGCATCAAGCTGATACTCAGACAACAACAGTTACTCAGCTTGACCACATTATATTAGCGTCAACGGAGGTTAAGTAATGAATCAAACAAAAAACTCACTTATGCAACTCAATATCCTCGGCGCAGGCTGCGCGAGTTGTGTTGGCAAAATTGAAAAAGCGATTAACAGCGTAGAAGGCGTTGATTCGGCCGAGATGAATTTTGCGGACAGAACGGTACTGGTTAACGGTAAAGCATCTGCCGAGTTGATTATAAAAGCGGTCGAAAGCGCTGGTTACAATGCCTCTCAAATAAAGGCGGAGTCGGCAGAAGATGTCATGAACGAGAAAGAACAGGCTGATTTGCAACATTATAAAAGTTTATTACGCCATACCATTATCGCTCTGTCCGTCGGTATTCCGTTGATGATTTATGGACTGTTTATTGGCGAAATGACGGTATCAACCCTATTAGAACAAGTGGTGTGGGGACTGGTTGGTGTGGTGACTCTTGCGATTATGCTGATATCAGGTAGGCATTTTTATATCGGTGCATGGAAATCATTTTTAAACCATAACGCCAATATGGATACCCTCATTGCCTTAGGTACCGGTACTGCTTGGGTTTACTCTATGTTGATAGTTGCATTTCCACAATTATTTCCCGAGATGGCAAGGCATGTTTACTTTGAAGCGACCGCAATGATTATTGGTTTAATTAATCTTGGTTTAGCACTAGAAGTTAAAGCGCGCGGTAAAACCTCTGAAGCGATTAAGCGTCTCATTGGTTTGCAAGCTAAAACTGCTCGGGTTATCCGTGATGGAAAAGACCTCGACATCGATATTGCTCATGTATTACTTAATGATCACGTTAAAGTTCGCCCTGGCGAAAAAATCCCTGTTGATGGGGTGGTTATTGAAGGTAATAGCACCATTGATGAATCAATGTTGACCGGTGAGCCAATGCCTGTTGAAAAAGTGATCGGTGACGATGTGGTCACTGGCACCTTGAATAAATCAGGCTCGATCATATTTAAAGCCACTCGTGTAGGTAAAGATACTGCACTGGCGCGCATTATTAGTATGGTCAAACGGGCGCAAAACTCTAAGCCGCCGATTGGACGTTTAGCTGATGTTATAGCCGCTTACTTTGTGCCCGCCATTATGATCATCGCTACAGTCAGTGCCATGGTGTGGTTTAACTTTGGCCCTGAGCCGTCGAGTGTATTTGCCATCGTGTCTGCAACAACAGTATTAATTATTGCTTGTCCTTGTGCGTTAGGACTCGCAACGCCAATGTCAGTGATGGTCGGCGTTGGTAAGGCGGCTGAATCGGGAGTGCTTATTCGGAACGGTGAAGCATTGCAAACCGCGTCTAAAATAACCGCCATGGTATTGGATAAAACCGGCACCATTACCGAAGGTAAACCGCAAGTTACCGATATTATTTTGGTTAATACAGACAGTGAAGAGCAGGTACTTGCCTTGTCTGCTGGAATTGAAAGTCACTCCGAACATCCACTCGCGCAAGCGATTGTTGAAAGTGCGAATGATAGAGGTATTGAAGCCATTAACACTGAGCACTTCAATGCCATTTCAGGTAAAGGTGTAGAAGCTGAAGTGGATGGCCAGATATTATTATTTGGTAATCTAAAATTAATGCAAGACAAAAATATTGATATTGGATTCAATGAAGCTAAGGCCCAAGTGTTAGCTGAAAATGCTAAAACACCAATGTATTTAGCGCTTGCAGGGCAATTACTGGCCATTATTGCGGTATCAGATCCGATAAAGCCTGATTCAATCGAAGCGATTGCGAGACTGAAACGCAGTGGCATCAAAGTGATAATGTTAACCGGGGACAATAAAGCGACCGCCGCCGCAGTGGCTAAAAAAGTCGGTATTGATGATTTTTTCGCAGAAGTCATGCCAGAAGATAAAGCCAATAAAGTGGCTGAACTTCAGCAACAAAATGAAGTGGTTGGTATGACCGGCGATGGGATTAATGACGCCCCCGCATTAGCGTTAGCCGATGTTGGCTTTGCTATTGGAACAGGCACTGATGTGGCGATAGAAAGCGCTGATATTACCTTAATGCGCGGATCACTTCATGGCTTAGCCGATGCGATAGCCATTAGTAAAGCAACGCTGCGCAACATTAAACAAAACTTGTTTGGCGCGTTTATTTACAACGTCGCGGGTATTCCCTTAGCAGCAGGTGTGCTTTTCCCTGTTTTTGGTATTTTGCTAAATCCAGTGATTGCCGGGGCTGCGATGGCCTTTTCATCACTTACCGTAGTGAGTAACGCTAACCGTTTACGTTTGTTTAAAGCCAAAGAACACTAGGAGCTTCAATATGTTAATTAATTTACTGTGTATCGCATTAATCGGTTTTATCATTTGGTGGTTTTGGCTATATAAACCGACAAAGGATTCTAGTGTTGACGCTAGTACATTGATACTGGTTAAAGACGGTGTGTATACGCCTGCACGAATTAAAATTTCGGCTAATACACCAACAGAGATAACTTTTTTACGCCAAGATAAATCCGGATGTTCAGCCACAGTCCTGCTACCCGACTTGGAGATTAGCCAGGATTTAGCGCTGGATAAGCCCACGACGATATCATTACCGGCTCTGGAAAAGGGTGAGTATCCATTTCATTGTCAGATGCAAATGTATAAAGGTGTATTGATTGTTGAGTAAACACTAGATATCCATGCGTATTTTTCAATATGTTGGTATCAATGATGAAGATAATAGCAGTATTAAAATGAGCCTTTTTGAACTTTGCAATCAATATCTTGATTCTAACCTAAGCTGTTTACTGTCTAGGTTAGAAAATTGGCCATTTTTTGTTAATTACTTTTTACCTAAATCATCAGAAAAATGATGAGTTAATGATTAAGAGAGACATTATGAGTGATTTTGAACATAGACCGGGCGTTAAAGAAGCCACTTTAGTTGTCAGAAACCTAAGATTAACTGGAGTAGATAATCAAAATTTAGAAGCATTAAAGACTGAGATAGACAAACTGTTTGGCATAGAAGAAGTGATTTATAATGACAAATCGGGATCTATTTATCTAACCTATGATGCCAGCCATATCAATTTAGAAGGTATTGAAGCGGTTATCAGAAAGCATGGTGCTAATATTCATAACGATTGGTGGACTCATGTGAAGGAAAGTTACTACCAATTTGTGGATCAAAACATCAAAGATAATGCAAATCATCAACCACATAGTTGCCACAAACCCCCACCAGGATCCAAGATAAGTTAAGACAATTAGATGTTAATTTTTATCGATACTGACTATCTTTTAGTAAGAGCTTTCGAAGTGTGATCTATGTCAAGTATCAGTAGTTAAAAGTAAAAAAACACTACAGTTAACTAGGATGATTTAGTCAAGTTGAGTTAACATTAATAGCACTAATTATATTGGAGTTTTATCTTGAGTCGTATGCGAATTATCACAGTGATGCTTATCTTGATGACATTTGTCAGTCAAGCTTTTGCGTCTGTGATTTTGCCATGCCCCTCTGATATGAATTCAATGTTAAGTAAATCAAATCCAGTGAATACCGCTGCGACTAACGCTTGCCATCACCAATTAACATCAGATGCTGATGCCGTTAAAACATCTACCGCTGACATTCCTGATTGTTGTGATAATCAATGTGATTGTCCGATAGGTACTTGTTTTTCAATTGCCCTTGAAATGAAAATTGTCCAATCAATAACCATCTCAAGTTTGAGTAGTTTTATATCTGGTTTGACTCAAAATACGACTCCGCAATATAACTCTTCTTTATATCGTCCTCCAATATTGTCTTGTTAGATAGGAAAGGCTTGATCAATTTTTGATCGTCTTCCTGTTCATTTATCTTTTTTAAAATAAATTAACAAGATATTACCTTTGTTCGAATTCAATTCGAGAATTGGTGATTAATTTGGAGGCTTTATGTCTTTAATTTACAAGAAATTGGGTGAAATTTACACTCAATATATTCTAATAGTAGTGATGTCCTTTATTGGTATTAGCGCTGCGGTATATGCGGCAGAACCAGTACAGACATTATCACTGGAAGAAGCAGTTTATCTCTCTCAATCAAACGATCCCTGGTTAGTCAGTAATCAATTTCAACAAGATGCTATTCAATCAGAGAGTATCGCGGCAGGAACTTTACCAGATCCAAAAATCAGTGTTGGTTTAGCTAATTTGTCCATAAACACTTTTGATTTTGGACAAGAAGCAATGACTCAAATGAAAATTGGTGTCACTCAAATGTTTCCCCGTGGGGATAGCTTAAGTTTACGCCAACAACAACTTGAGTTAACGGCTGAGCAATATCCTTTCTTAAGACAAGATAGACGAGCAAAGTTAAGTGTCACCACAGCTCAAATTTGGTTTGATGTATATAAAGCGCAAGAGAGCATTGCACTGATTGAGCGCAATCGGAACTTATTTGAACAACTATCAGATGTTGTTAAAGCAGGGTATTCATCTGCTTTAGTTAAATCTAATCAGCAGGATATTATTCGTGCTCAGTTAGAGGTGACCCGTCTTGAAGATAAGCTGACCGTTTTGGCCCAGCAAGAAGATATGTTTAAACAGAAATTATCTGAATGGGTTGGTAAGGCATTTGTTGATGAATATCGAATAGGTCATGAACAAGATTATGAGCTGTTATTTTCGACGTTCACCGTCCCTAATATACTTCCTCAAATTAAACTAACGAATCCTAATCTTTATTTCGATGAGGAAAAAAGCCAACATTACCAACAGTCTCTGTATGAAGCGTTCTCTGTTCATCCACTCATTTCAGCATTGGAGCAAAGAATTGAGTCAAGCCGAAAAGGTGTCGAGTTAAAAAAGCAATTGTATAAGCCAGAATGGGGTGTAAATGCTGGATACAGTTATCGAGGCAATGATCCTATGGGTAATTCTCGCGATGATTTGCTATCAATTGGTGTGAGTTTTGATTTACCAATATTTACTTCGTCAAAACAAGACAAGCAAGTTCAAGCCGCTATTTATCAATCGGAATCAATTAAAACGGAAAAGTGGTTACTGCTTCGAAACATGATGGCGTCATACGGTACTGCGAAAGCGCAACTTCTTAAATTGGAACAACGTCAGACACTCTATAACGATTTTTTATTACCTCAAATGCAAGATCAAGCTGATGCGTCGCTAACGGCTTACACAAATGATAAGGGTGATTTCGCTGAAGTCGTACGTTCCCTCATTGCTCAATTAAATACTCAATTAGATGCTTTGGCCATTAACGTTGATTTACAGAAAGTTAAAGTTCAATTGAACTATTTTTTTACCCCTAAAGTGGGCCCAGTTAGCATCTCACATAAATCTTATGTTGATGGAGAAGTAAAATGAACAGCAATTTGAAAATGATCAGCATATTAGTTATCGGTATTCTTACTGGTATTAGTGCATCAATCCTATATACACCGCAGAATCAGATAACTTCAGAGGACAGTGCAAAAGCTAAGCCTTCATATTGGGTCGCACCTATGAATCCTAATTATCGTAGTGATAAACCTGGGAAATCACCAATGGGTATGGATCTTATACCTGTATACGAAGATGGCACCGATTCGACAGATTTTGGACCTGGTGCCATTAAAATATCACCTGCTGTGATTAATAAACTTGGTATGCGCACATCCGTAGCAACGCTTGGGACACTGGAAACTAGCATTAAAACAGTAGGATACGTTCAATACGATCAAGATCAACTTATTCATATTAATCCTAGAGTAGAAGGATGGATTGAAGAACTTTATGTCAAAGCTTCTGGTGATCCGGTCGTTAAAGGGCAACCAATATATTCAATTTACTCTCCAGCTTTAGTTAATGCACAAGAGGAAATGTTATTAGCTTTAAATCGAAAAGATCAGCGTTTGATTACTGCATCTGAAGAACGATTGAAAGCGCTATTAATACCAAACGCGGAGATTAAAGCGCTACGTAAGAATAGAACGGTCAAACAAAATATTACATTTTATGCCCCTCAAAGTGGTGTTATTGATAATTTGAATATAAGGGAGGGATCGTTTGTTAAACCGGGTATGACAATGTTTTCAGTTGGCTCATTATCACAAGTATGGGTTGAAGCTGAAGTTTTTGAACGTCAAGCAAACATGGTTAAAGTTGGGCAAACTGTTGAAATGAAATTAGATTACCTGCCAGGCCAATTTTGGCAAGGAAAAGTCGATTATGTCTACCCGACATTAGACAGTAAAACAAGAACGCTAAAAGTGAGATTGCGTTTCGATAATACCAATGCGGCATTAAAGCCAAATATGTTTGCTCAAGTGTCGATAAAAACACGAAGTGAAGAGGACGTATTACTGTTACCAAGGGAGGCTGTTATTAGAACAGGAAACTCTGATCGAGTTGTACTTGCCCTCGGTGAAGGTAAATATAAATCTGTAGCGGTAACGTTAGGGCGATTAGATGATGACAGCATTCAAATAGAGTCAGGACTGTACGAGGGAGATATTGTAGTCTCGTCTGCACAATTTTTATTGGATTCTGAATCAAATAAAACTTCTGATCTTAAACGTATGACAGCACCAGAAGATGAGCAAGAAAATATTCAAGCCATCACATCTGAAACCGCCTGGGTAGAGGCAAAAGTAAATGGTTTAATGGCTGCACATCGAATGATTAATGTGGACCATCAAGCTGTCAATGAATGGGAATGGCCACAAATGACCATGGACTTTACTGTTGATGACAGTGTGGATTTCTCTGTATTTACCGTTGGTGCTGTGCTTCATATTGAATTAGAAAAAACATCAGACGGCTTGGTCAAAGTGGTAAATATACACTATCCCAAAGATACTGATGATGTATCTAATACAACACATCAAACAGATCATTCAGGAATGGAGATGGGAGAATAACCATGATTGAATCAATAATACGATGGTCTGTAGCAAACAGATTTTTTGTTTTGCTCGCCAGTGCCATTCTCGTCGGCGCGGGTTTATTTTCACTTAAAAATACCCCTATTGATGCTTTGCCTGATTTATCTGATGTTCAGGTAATTATTAAAACAAGTTATCCAGGTCAAGCCCCACAAGTAGTTGAAGATCAAGTCACTTACCCTTTAACTACGGCTATGCTGTCTGTACCTGGTGCAGTAACGGTAAGGGGATTCTCTTTTTTTGGTGATTCATATGTCTATGTCATCTTCGATGAAGAAACCGATTTATATTGGGCTCGTAGTCGTGTGTTGGAATATCTTAGCCAAGTTGTTTCAACGTTACCTGATAATGCAAAGCCTCAATTAGGACCTGACGCAACTGGTGTGGGCTGGGTATATTTATATGCACTAGTTGATAGAACCGGTAAACACGATATTAGTGAGTTACGCAGCTTACAGGACTGGTTTTTAAAGTATGAATTACAAACAGTCCCTGGTGTTTCTGAAGTGAGTGCTCTAGGTGGGATGGTCAAACAGTATCAGATTAAGGTTGACCCAGATAAGTTGCGTGCATTTGGTATACCTTTAGCCGCTATTCAAATGGCGATTAACCGTGGTAATCAAGAAATTGGTGCCTCTGTAGTCGAAATCGCTGAAGCTGAATATATGGTTCGTGCCACAGGATATCTTGAGAATAAAGAGGACATCGGCAATATTCCTTTAGGCGTGAACAATAATGGCACACCATTACTGCTAAAAGATGTTGCGGATATAGGGACCGGACCGCAAATGCGACGAGGCGTCGTTGATCTAAATGGTGAAGGTGAGACTGTCGGTGGCATTATTGTGATGCGATTTGGTGAAAATGCCCAAAAGACTATTGATGGTGTGAAAGCTAAATTAGAGACACTGAAAAAAGGCCTTCCAGAGGGGGTGGAAGTTGTGACCGTTTACGATCGCAGCGGTTTAATTGAGAGAGCCGTATCAAACTTAGGGTTTAAACTACTAGAGGAGTTTTTAGTCGTAGCTTTAGTCTGTATGGTATTTTTGGCGCATGTAAGATCATCACTTGTTGCGATTGTTAGCTTACCAGTTGGTATTTTAACAGCATTTATTATTATGCACTTGCAGGGGTTAAATGCCAATATCATGTCTTTAGGTGGTATTGCTATTGCAATTGGTGCTATGGTCGATGGCGCCATTGTAATGATTGAAAATATGCATAAACATATGGAACGAACGCCATTGACGGCAGAAAACCGTTGGCAGGTTGTAGCGCGGTCTGCCAGCGAAGTTGGCCCGGCATTGTTTTTTAGTTTACTTATTATTACTGTTAGTTTTTTACCGGTATTTACCCTCGAAGCACAGGAGGGAAGGATGTTTTCACCGCTTGCGTTTACTAAAACTTACGCAATGGCTGCATCGGCAGCGTTAGCTATTACCTTAGTGCCAGTGCTAATGGGATACTTTATTCGGGGAAAAGTGCTTCCTGAACACAAAAACCCCGTTAATCGATTGTTAACTGCTGTATATATGCCAGTGTTGAAAAAAGTATTGGCTTTCCCGAAAATAACCCTCCTATTTGCGTTATTTGTGTTGGCAATTGGTGTGTGGCCGTTAAATAAAATTGGTAGTGAGTTTATGCCTCCATTAGATGAAGGCGATCTAATGTATATGCCGACCACTTACCCTGGTATTTCTATTGGTAAAGCTCGCCAATTAGTGCAACAAATGGATAAGTTAATTTACACAGTACCCGAGGTTAAAACCGTATTTGGCAAGGTTGGCCGAGCAGACTCTGCAACGGATCCTGCACCTCTAACAATGGTGGAAACGTTTATTCAGCTTAAGCCCAAAAGTGAGTGGAGAGAAGGACTGACGACTGAGAGTTTAAAACAAGAATTAGACTCATTAGTAAAGTTACCCGGTGTGACGAACGCATGGGTAATGCCAATTAAAACCCGAATTGACATGTTGGCGACAGGGATTAAAACGCCTGTAGGGATTAAAATTGCAGGTCCTAGCCTCAAGGAAATTGAGAAAATTGGTAAACAATTAGAGGAAATCCTTAAAGATGTTAAAGGGACTGCGTCAGTATACGCTGAGAGGGTTGCAGGTGGACGTTATATTAAAGTTGATATCCAGAGGGAGAATGCTGCTCGGTATGGTTTAAATATAGCGGATGTTCAACAAGTTGTGGCTACAGCGATCGGTGGTATGAATATTTCACAAACAGTTGAAGGCTTAGAACGATATCCAATTAATTTACGCTATCCTCAGGATTATCGAAATTCTCCTGAAGCATTAGCTTTATTGCCTATCGTCACTCCGCAAGGTTTGAGGATTTCTTTAGGGGATGTAGCGGATATCGTTATCGAAAATGGACCACCAGGTATTAAAAGTGAAAATGCTCGTCTTAATGGTTGGGCTTATATCGATATTGAAGATGTCGATATCGGTAGTTATGTTGAAATAGCCCAAAAAGTTGTTAGTGATAAATTGGTATTACCTGCCGGTTACTCTATTACCTGGGCAGGTCAATATGAGTATATGGAAAGAGCAAAAGCGAAGCTTACTTACGTAGTACCATTGACTTTGTTTATTATCGTTATTTTATTGTTCATGAATTTCCGCAATGCTGTTGAAGTAGGAATTATTGTGGGAACATTGCCTTTTGCAATGGTGGGCAGTATTTGGTTAATGTATATACAAGGTTTTAATTTTTCAGTTGCTGTAGGGGTAGGTTTTATAGCATTGGCGGGTGTCGCTGTCGAAATTGGCGTCATTATGCTTGTCTATTTAAACCAAGCCTATAGAGAAGCGATTGATCATAGTTCACAGCAGCTAGAAAAATTTGATGAACTAAAGTTGATTCAATCCGTTATTCAAGGTGCAGGTATGCGTGTACGTCCTGTAATGATGACCGCAGCAGCAATCATTGCTGGATTATTACCTATACTTTATGGTACTGGAACAGGTTCCGAGGTGATGAGTCGAATTGCTGCGCCAATGGTCGGCGGAATGGTCAGTGCAATCATACTGACACTATTAATTGTTCCTGTTGTGTTCTTTTTATGGCGTCGTGCTCAATTGAGACATGAGGAACGATAGTGTTGAGTTGATTAAAAAATGATGCAGATAAAAGTATCTGCATCGTTATTTTTATATTAGATTGATTTTTATTTTCATTTAATTATGTTTTTCAAATGAATTTTCATTGCTAAATGCAGTATTTTTCACTAATATTATTCTATAATCATTGGAGATATATTTTGCGTAGAGTCCATTTAATCATGATGTTTGTTTTACTGACGTTTGTCGGTCAAACTTTTGCGTCTGTGATTATGCCTGGTACTATGCCAATGAGTTCAATGACGACTTCAAATATGCCTGCTGAAAATGGCAAAGCATGTCATGACGCTAGTATGCAAATGAACATGGATATGAACGATGGTGCGGATGATAATTGCTGCGCCCAAGCGTGCCATTGTCCTGTCGGCTCATGTTTATCCATCGCTTTAACGATGGCCATGCCAACGCTTAAATCAGAAGTCAGCTTAGTTAATTCTGCAACAATGTTTACCTCAGCACTAATGCCCCAGTATTTTTCATCTTTATACCGTCCTCCAATATTTGCCTAACATAGGCACAGTTACGCCTTTTTTTTGCTAACTGTCCTAGCCAATCATGTAGTTTCAATTTTTTAACTTTTTCCGGTTAATAAACTGACATTAAACCGCGTTGTTTAATGTGACGAAATTTGATTTGGAGGCAATATTATGTCTGCTCTATATCGCAATTCTATTCGTTTTTTTCGTGTCATAGGTACTATTTTTATTCTGCAAATTATGGGAGGGATGTTACCTGCCCATGCAGCGGAGCCCGGCACTACGGCGCCATTACTCACTGTTTATAAAGATGCCAATTGTGGCTGTTGTGAGAAATGGCTTACGCATATTAGTGAGCGTGGATTTAATGTTGATGCCCACAATATTAACAACCTTTATGAGTTTAAACAGTCAAAGGGTATTCCTGCTTCAATGCAATCTTGCCATACCGCTGTGTCATCTCAAGGTTATGTGTTTGAAGGGCATATCCCTGCAAAATTCATTAGTCGTTTTTTAGCCTCCCCCCCTAAAGATGCTATCGGCCTAACCGTACCCGCTATGCCTGTGGGCAGCCCTGGTATGGAGTACCAAGATAAATTTATGGCATACCAAGTCTTACTGTTGAAAAATGATGGCAGTAGCCAGGTATACGCCCAAGTGAACTCGCTTGAGGAGTCTGTGCAATGAAATCTCAATACATGATAAAACCCATGATTCAAACGACAAACAGTGAACTCAACAACAGCCGACGCCGGTTTGTGTTTGGTGCATCCGCCATGTTGGCATTGATGTCGATCCCTTTCCCTAAAAATGCCTTTGCCAATGCGTTAAGCCAATCGTTGAGCCAGCTCTCTGGCAAAGTGTTTGACTTATCAATTGACTATAAAATGGTTAATTTTACCGGGAAATCTGCTCGAGCTACTGTGGTAAACCAATTACTGCCCGCGCCGTTATTACGTTGGAAAGAAGGTGAAACAGTCACCTTAAGAGTAAAAAATAATCTCGACCATGATAGCTCTATTCACTGGCACGGTATTATTTTACCCACCGAAATGGACGGTGTGCCTGGCTTTAGCTTTGATGGCATTAAACCCGGTGAAACATTTGAGTATCAATTTACCGTCCAGCAAAGTGGCACATATTGGTATCACAGTCATTCAGGCTATCAAGAACAAACCGGTTTATTCGGCGCTATTGTGATTGATCCAGCGACCCCCGATCCGGTTATATATGACCGTGACTATGTGATCATGCTGTCTGATTGGTCTGACGAAGCCCCTGAAAACATTTATGCCAAATTAAAGAAACAAGCCGATTACTATAATTACCGTGAGCGTACGGTAATGGATTTTTTCTCTGACGTGAATAAAAATGGCTTAGCCAATACGTGGAACGCTCGTTCGATGTGGAATAACGCGCGCATGAGTGACAGAGACATATCTGATGTTACGGGTTCAACTTACACCTATTTAATGAATGGCAATCCTCCGCAACAGGGCTGGCAAGGGTTGTTTGAACAAGGTGAGAAGGTGCGCTTACGCTTTATAAATAGTTCTGCTATGACCATATTTGATGTGCGTATACCGGGTCTCAAAATGAGTGTTGTCGCCAGTGATGGTCAGAACATTCAACCGGTATCTGTGGATGAATTTCGAATCGGTGTTGCTGAAACCTATGATGTGGTTATTGAGCCAGAGGTTGATAATGCCTATTGTATTTTCGCTCAAAGTATTGACCGCACCGGCTTTACGGTAGGTAACCTTACCTCAGATGCCAGTTTACATGCTCCTATTCCCCCAATGGATCCAAGGCCAGTCCTTGGCCACAGTGATATGGGCATGGATATGAGTGATATGGATATGAGCGGTATGGATCATAGCAAAATGGACATGGGTGCTGGTGATATGTCAGGCATGGATCACAGCAAGATGGCTATGGGTGGCGGTGATATGTCAGGCATGGATCACAGCAAAATGGCCATGGACGCTGCGAAAGCGACAGTCTCAGGACTAGGGCTTGCAGGC
>Ga0210037_1000374_pt1 | contig 34692 bp, 33 predicted proteins | sample CryGey08umfilter_3_FD_185451 | JGI IMG/M metagenome (GOLD analysis project Ga0210037, IMG submission 185451) | Groundwater microbial communities from aquifer in Utah, USA - Crystal Geyser 4/9/14 0.8 um filter (SPAdes) (version 3) | ecosystem: Environmental > Aquatic > Deep subsurface >...
CTGCCATCATCCAACACCTCTCCGGAGGTCTTGAGCAAAGCTTAAGCACGGGCTTAGCTTACGCATAGCTTAAGCAATCCGACGCTTAAGTGACTGCACCCCCCACCCGCTTCGGCGGGTGGGGGGTTGCTCTTTTAAACACGCGCTGTGTGCAAGTTTAATTATTGGCCTTGCGAGAAGTTCAATATTAATAATGGCGGGTCCGATGTGGTACTTGAAAACGGCGGCATATATGGTATGCTACGCAAGTATTATGTACGCATCGTGCGTAAGGTTATGCAACAATCCCTCACAAAACATCTCGTAACGCTGGTTGTGGCGCTGGTTATTGTTGTCGGTGTGGTGGTTCTCTTGCAAAAAAAGATTGCCGAGCCGAAAATAGCTCCTACGGAAACACCAAATGAAACCATAGGTAACACCGCCTCAACTACGGAAAATATAGAGCTTCCTTTGCCGGAAGACAGCGCGCCAACCGCAGAAGAAGTTATAGAAGCTACGGACAGAGTGTTGTATAACACCAACGTGCTCACTTTTACCGTAAAAAAACAAGGCATACCCGCGGATCGGGTGGCGGAATGGCGGTTGCAATTCAAGCAGGCGGCGGCACTGGTACGGGCGGATGCCAATAACTTCAATGCGTGGAAAGTGCTTGGCGCCTTGCACAAAGCGGTTGGCAATTATGAAGGCGCACGGGATGTTTGGGAGTACATGGGCATCATTCGTCCCGAGAATAGCATTTCCTTCGGCAACCTTGGAGATCTCTACATGGGCTTTTTGGTTGATTTTCCAAAAGCCGAAGAAAACTTATTGCGCGCCATTAAAAATGAACCAGAAGGCATAACCTACTACCGCAATCTGCACACACTCTATGCGAGCGGGTATGATCAGGTTAAAAAAGAACGTGCCGATGACGTGTTGCTTGCGGGGCTTAAGGCAAATCCGGGAGTGGTTGACCTCATGACGCTTTTGGGGAGTTACTATCGCGATGAAGGCGATAGGGAAAAAGCGTTGGAATGGTTTAAGAGAGCACTTGCGGGAGATCCGGGAAACGAAGCGGTACGTCAAGAAATAGAATTTCTGGAAAAGGGGTCAGGTACCTTTTTAGATTAGATTTCTGGAAAAGGGGTCAGGTACCTTTTTCTGTATTTTTCTATATTCATGTAGATTCCCGTTTTCACGGGAATGACCGGGGGCAATAAAACATTAGTCTCTATGAAAAAAATAGGTATTATGGGCGTTGGTATGGTTGGCGGCGCGTTGGCAAAAACATTCACCAGCCCGATTCTCTACGATCCCTATAAAAAATTAGGTTCAAAAGAAGAGCTCAACACCGCAGAGAGTATTTTTATCTGCGTGCCTACGCCGTACGATGAGGTAAAAGGAGGGTTTGATCTCTCTATCGTTGAAGAATCGTTCAAGCTTTTAGAAGGGAGTAAAGTGGTTATTATTAAGTCAACCGTATTACCCGGTACAACCGAGTATTTCCAAAAAAAATATCCGCAGCACAAAGTGCTTTTCAATCCCGAGTTTTTAACGGAAAGCAGCGCCGATCAGGATATGTGCTATCCCGACCGGCAGATTGTCGGCTACACGAAAGAAAGTTTTACGGTCGCGGGGGATATTATGCAACTCTTGCCTCTTGCGCCCTTTGAGCGCGTGATGCCAGCAGGTGAGGCGGAAATGGTGAAGTATTTCGGTAACACCTGGTTTTCGGTAAAAGTGGTGTTTGCGAATCAAATGTATGATATGTGTACGGCACTGGGTATTGATTACGATGCGGTGAAAGAGGGTGCTGCGGCAGATAAGCGCATTGGAAGAACGCATCTGGAAATTTTTCATAAAGGGTATCGCGGCTATGGCGGCAAGTGCCTGCCTAAAGACACGCGCGCTCTTATCCAAAAAGCGCGAGCGCTTGGCGTATCGCTCAAACTCTTGGAAGTAACCGAGGAAATCAATAACGACCTGCGCGCGGCGTCAGAGCGTGAACGTGATCGTTAACGTTTTTTGCGGCAGCTATACGTTCATCGCAATCTCATCAGAGATTATTAATAAGGATACGGTAGATAAAAATGCTCTGCCGAAGGAAGTTATATTTCGCGCTCATCAACGATGCCATCATTTAAATCTCCCCATGGCTTGCCACGGGGAGATTTGTTAAGGGTAACTCTTCGAGCGGCATAAAACAGCTCAAACAATAATCCCCAAATGACGGCCGTCATTTGGGGATTATTTATAAGCACGTTACTACATCAACGGACATCTTATCCAAGAGCCTGAGAGGGATAGATAAAAATACGACATCGCAAGTCGTAGGTAAAAACGTATAATTGCCTATACGACATCGCAAGTCGTATGGTTAGTTTTTGTAGGCGCGTAATGTTTCGGTAAGCATCTTGTCCAACGGAAAGGGGAATGCCATTTCTTTTTTTTCTGGAAGAGGTGTTGTGAGTATTTTTTGCACAGCATATGCCAGTGCCTGCGCATCATGAGGCGGTACAAGCGTCAGTGCGTCGTATTGCGCCGCAATTTCCGGTATCCCGCCAACACGTGTTGCGACAGTGGGAACTGCCGCGGCAACAGCCTCTAAGAGAGTGTAGGGAAATCCTTCTTTTACCGAAGGGAGGACAAACACCTCAAATGCCCTTAGATACCGTGCCGCATTGGGAACTTCGCCAAGTAGCCGGAAGGTATCGTTGAGCCTGTAGCGCGTAATAAGTTCCTCCAAAAATGGTCGCTCCGGTCCCTCGCCGATAATAATCATCTGATGCGCGACGCCTTGTTTTTTGAGTAGTTCTGCCGCTTCAACGATATACCGCAACCCTTTAGCCGGATATAAATTTGCAATAACTCCTATTGTTGGACTTGCGAAGTCCAACATTGATGAACGGCGGGCGAGTATGTATTGTGATTCCTTGCGGGAAAAAAAATCTGGCGGCACTATGCCGTTATGAATGGTAAGGAGTGTTTTCGGTTTGATATGATATTTTTTCGCTAACCGTTCATCCGCGCGCGATACGGTTATCAGCACATCCTTTAAGGGAGCGGATGCCCATTCAATCAGCCAATATAAAACCTTTCGCCACCAAGATAAAGGTTCGGCAAACACAAAACCATGCGCCGTATAGATAACGCGCGGCACACCCGCAAGACGCGCGCCAAGACTCGCGGTAAAACCTATTTTTGAACTGTTGGCATGCACCAGGTCAAATTTTTCTCTCCTCAAGAATGCGTACAGTTCCCATACGGATACAATATCGCGCAAGGGATTCATGATCGCGCGGGTCGTATGGCGCAGGATATGGGTGCGTATCCCTTGAGCGGCGCAAGCCTGTTGCAGCCATGTCCCGTTTCGTCCAACCGCAACCGTTATCTCATACGCCTCTTTCGGCACATGCGTTGCGAGATCATATACATATCGCTGCGCACCGCCTTGCTCGCCTAACGTAACCGCCAAACAAAGTTTTTTCTTTGTTGATTTTTTCTCCATATAGTGGCATACTAGCGAAGTATGAGCGTAAAATCAAGCAAAAAAACTATTTTGGTAACGGGCGGGGCTGGCTTCATCGGCTCGCATCTCTGTGAGCGGCTTGCGCAAGACTCTAAAAATCAGGTGCTATCATTGGATAACTATTTTTCCGGTAAAAAAGAAAACCACGTTCCCGGTGTTCAATACGGTGAAGGACATACGAAAGATATTTCAAAACATGTACGGGTAAAACCCGATGTCATTTATCATTTGGGCGAATACTCACGTGTGCGACAAAGCCTTCAGGAGCCGGAAGTTGTTTGGGATCTCAATATAGACGGTACGTTAGGAGTGTTGGAATTTTGGCGGAAACATGGTTGTAAATTAATCTATGCCGGCTCATCCACCAAATTTACCCCTGAACGACCGGATGGCGTTATGGGGCGCGATCTTGCCCCCTACACATGGGCCAAAGCCGCGAACAGCGAGTTGGTGCGCAACTATGCGCGCTGGTACGGCCTCCCCTACGTTAATGTGTATTTTTATAATGTCTATGGACCGCGTGAAATTACCGATGCCTACGGTGCGGTCATTGGCATTTTTAAACAACGGTTTAAGGAGGGTCAGCCGCTTCAAGTCGCATCTCCGGGAACACAAATGCGCTGCTTTACCCATATTTCGGATATTGTTGATGGCATAATACTTGCAGCGAAACAGGGAGAGGGGGATGGCTATGGTATTGGCGCGGACGATTGTTATTCGCTTCTCGAAGTCGCGCGCATGTTTGGTGGTGCAAGGATCATGCTGCCGCAAACCAAAAGTACGCGGTCATCCGCAACCGTTGACGTTGCGCAAATGCGAGCGCTTGGATGGGAACCAAAAGAAAAACTCGCCGATTATATCTACGCGATCACACATGCTAAAAAGCAGTAATTATGGCAAAAAAAATACTTATTTTCTCACTTGCCTATTACCCGCATTTTGTTTCAGGGGCGGAGGCTGCCATTAAAGAAATTACGGACAGAATTGACCCGTCCGATATTATATTCCACATGGTAACGCATCTTTTTGACATGAGTGCGCCAAGAAATGAGCGCATCGGAAACGTGTGGGTTCATCGGGTTGGTTTTGGCAATGCGTACCTTTCAAAAATACTCTTTATTCCGCTCGCGGCTTTGAAAGCCCGCGCGTTACATCGTACACACCGGTTCAGCGCGCTGTGGGCAATGATGACGTATATGCTGTTCCCAACAGTACTTACACGCACCATTGGCGTAGCAGTGCCACATATACTAACCCTGCAGGACGGTGATCCGTATGAAAGGGTATTTACAAGAAAATGCATTAAACCCTTTGTTCCAATTTTAGATTATGGATTTCGCACCGCGGCATGTATACAGGTTATTTCAACGTATCTTGCAACATGGCCTCCCAAGAGAGGATATAAAGGTGAAGTAGTACTTATTCATAACGGAGCAAATCCACGGGATGTGCAGGGAGAGTGCAAGAGAGAAGAGATAGCCGCGCTCAAGCGAACTTTAGGAAAGAAAGAGGGAGATATTTTTTTGGTAAACACCGCGAGACTCGTCCATCAAAAAGCCTACGACGTTACCATACAGGCACTCAAATTCCTTCCGGAACATATCAAATTCATTGTTGTTGGAGGAGGAGATGAAGAAAAAAAACTCAAGAATCTTGCCAAAAACCTTGACTTGGAGAAGAGAATTGTTTTTGTTGGGAAGGTTGACCGATCGGTCGTGTCTCATTATCGTCAGGCATCTGATATTTTTGTTGGACCCAGTCGCTCTGAAGGTCTCGGCAACGCTTTTCTCTCCGCTATGGCGTCGCGTCTTCCGGTAGTCGCGACACAAGAAGGAGGGATTGCCGATTTTCTGTTTGATAAAAAACACAACCCGGATAAAGAGCCAACCGGATGGGTTGTGGATAAAGACAATCCGACACAAATTGCCGAGGCGGTGCAAGATATTCTTGCGCATCCGGAAACGACGAAGGTCATAACCGAGCGGGCGCGGGCGATGGTGTTGCGTTCATTCAATTGGGATATGGTTGCACAGGATATGCGTGAAAGATTTTTTGGAAAAGCGCTTTCGTGACCACAAAATATTTTATGAAAGATCAAAGGGTGATTGAACAGGCGGCGCGCATAGCGCTTGACGCGGACGCGGGGACAAATCCGAAAAGCGGACAAAATTCACAATCTGGAAAGTTTTTTGATCTCCTATAAAAAACAGGGTGATGATAAACTATGGTTTGAGCGGGAAATGCTCAAAATGTTTACGCAAACATGGGACCATCCGATCATCGCGGAATATCAGGCACTTGTTTGGCGCATGAACTCCTTAGTGTAAGCCAATCTGGCGCTCTTTTTCTTCATGTGAGCGCAGCGCGTCACGCTCGCGCTGGTAGGTTGCGCGTATTTCGGGGGAGAGTGCGGAGTCGTGGAGTACGGCGTGAAGTAATGCCGCCCAAAATTGAACGCGCTTGGCATTAAGCAGTGCCAGATTGCCGGAACATCGGGAAAGCGTCTTGGTGTAATAACATATAATCTCGCCGAGTCGATAGACGCGCATGAGCTTTAACGAGAGGAGTTCTTCCGCTGTCCGGTTGTACGCAACATACAAGATAAGCGCCTCTTCAAGCGCGGGATTATAGAGCGCCATGAAATTGAGAAAACGCGCCCATCCTTCATACTTGTTGCCAAAACGCAATGCAGAATGATCAAAAAGATAGATATTCTCCCGCACTACCCGAAAGTTATGCGGAACAAAATCGGTATGCGTGAGAAAGCCGCAGTATTGATCAATGGTGTGTTGATTACGCTCAAAGAGTTTTTCTCCTTCGGTTAGCTGGTCGCGCAAGTAGGTGTTGTGCGGGAATTGTGCGGCAATGATATTTTGAAATTCTTCATATTTTCTCAAATAAGCTTTCGCCTCCAATACCTCAAAAATTTTTCTTATGGCGCGTTCATGTCCGTAGGTGGTTGCATGGGTGCTTTCCTGCGTTTTAAATGCTTTTAATGCAAGAGAAAACTGTTCTCGCGGCGTGCGTTCAAGAAAAGGGCGGTCACATTCAATAAATTTCTGGATGGAAACAACCAACGATCTTTTTTTTATAAAGAGCACTTCCTCTGGAGAAAAAAATCCTTGGTACGCAAATTTTATCTTTTGAAGAAACGCTCTATTCTTACGTTCACGCACCAGCTCATCCATACCTTGCGCGTCACGGGTTGCCTTGATAACAACCCGGGCATTATCGCTTGAGCGGCGACCCAGTAAAACAAGTTTTTTGCCGCTTGCGGTCGTGAGTGCCTGCATGAGAAATCGTTCCCCGCCGATGTGCGGCTGTTGTGTATCAAGAACGAACCCAAGTTTTGTCAGCAACGGCGTAAATTGTTCCAATTCCCGTTTTTTATATTCTTGCCATTGTTGTTCTTCAGTGAGGGGTGGCATAACGTTGAAAAGCGCTGTTCAGCAGTGCCAGATGCGCGTTCCATGACGCTTCATAGCGCGCAGTTTTCGCGGTGTCAACCGCGGTGAAAGGCAATATTTCCGGCTTATCATGCGGCATGTCTGTAATAATCGTATGAGCGCGCCGACAAACCCATTGTTCTATAATTTTGTATACAAAACGATGTCTATCTCTTGTGTGTGCAGGCATATCCCCAAGATGCAGTACCAAGGGTTTACGTAGAAAAAGTGAAACAATAATTGCCGGCAACGCAACAGACGCGCCATTTTCCGTAAGAAGCACGTCAGTAGTTTTTACTGCATGCCAAAGCATTTTTGTATACAAAAACAGGCGAAATAGGATGGGCTTTCGCTTGCTGATAGTAAGGATGGTTACTCCCGAAACCTCTTCCGGCGCGCGCGCATACGCAATGACGGTTACCGTATGACTGTGCGAAAGGCGTCTTGCCAACTCTTTGATATATGCTGCCGGTTGCGCAATATCCGGCGGATATAGCGGTGTTGCAAGGATAATTTTCATACGCGTCATTTTAACACGATTGGGTGTATTATGCCAATGATTGTATGCATGAACTATGTGCATGCATTTGTATAGCCATGCCGCCGTACTGTGCCGATACGATTTTCCCGTATTGGTTTTTTATTTATCGCTCACCGGACATATATATAAGATTATGGTACGGATAATTTATTGACACGCAAGGGTAAACATGAAAGGATAAATCTGTCTATGTATGATCCAAAACAAAAAGGACTCTCGTATCGCTTGTTAGAGTGCATGCCCGCAACATTTGTTTGGACAACATTGCTCGGTACCATCGCACTCTCTTTTGTCAGACCGCTATGGGCGATTCTCTTCATAATCGTTTTTGACCTTTTTTGGGTCTTCCGCGTTTTTTATTTTGTTTTTTATATTACCGTATCGTGGCTGCGCTACCGCCGCACCATCAAGCGGGATTGGCTTACAGAAGTGCGCAAGCAGCAAGGTTGGGAGCGAATTTTGCACGCAGTGGTGCTGCCTTTTTATACGGAACCGGAAGCGGTTATCCGCACGACACTGGAAAGTTTTTTGGCGGCAGCGTACCCGCATAAGAAATTACTTATTGTGCTCTCGGCTGAAGCGCGCGCGGGAGATAGCGCGCAAAAGATATTGAAAGCAATTACCAAAAGCTACGGCGATAAATTTGGAGGCTTCATCGCAACGACACATCCCGACGGACTGGAGGGAGAAATAAAAGCAAAAGGCGCAAATGCCCACTGGGCGGGACATCGGTTGAAAGAGTACATTGACGCACAACACATTCCGTATAAGGATGTGGTGGTATCCTATTTTGATGTTGATACTACGGTGCATCAGCAGTATTTTGCTAACCTCGCCTATACGTATTTGACACATCCTAACCCCTTGCGGACCTCGTACCAGCCGGTGGCGCTGTACAACAATAACATTTGGGAAGCATCGCCCGTTACCCGTGTGGCGGCATTCGGCACGACGTTTTGGCTGTTGACGGAGCTTGCGCGCCCCGAGCGTCTTTTTACGTTTTCTTCGCACGCTATGAGCTTTCAAGCACTCGTTGATGTCGGCTTCTGGCAGAAGGATATCGTAACCGATGACTCACGCATTTTTCTGCAGGGATTTTTCAGGTATGACGGCGCGTATACGGTAACGCCGCTCTACATCCCCGTGAGTATGGATGCGGTTATAGGAGAAGGTATAGGGGAGAGCATGAAAAATTTGTACAAGCAGCAGCGCCGCTGGGCATACGGCATAGAACATTTTCCATACATGATGAAAAATTTTTTGGGCAACAACCGTATTTCGCGCAGAAAAAAAATTCACCACCTTTGGAATCTTTCCGAAGGCATGTACTCCTGGGCAACCGCACCTATTATTATAACGGTCATAGGGCGTTTGCCTCTGTGGGTGGGACGTGACAGTTTTGCGCATTCCGCGATTTTTCAGAGCGCGCCCTATGTATTGGAAAAACTCATGACTATCGCGATGGTCGGTATATTCGTATCCATAGGATTAAGTCTCTTGCTATTGCCCCCGCGACCCAAACATACCTCATGGCTCACCTGGCCCATCATGGCCGCACAGTGGATTATGCTTCCCATAACACTCATTATATTTGGTTCAGTGCCGGCACTAGACGCGCAGACGCGGCTGTTCTTAGGTAAGTACTTAGGATTCTTCAACACGCCAAAGCAGCGAAATACCTCATAGCCAACAGCAACAAAGCTCACTATTTTTATGAAACTCTCCCTCATCATACTCAATTACAAAACAGCTTTACTGACCAAATATCTGTTACGCTATGTGACCGATATGCGGCTGCCGTTTGCGTATGAGTGCATTGTTGTGGACAATGATACCGATAACAAACTTGCCGATATCATGCGGGAGGAATTTCCGCAGATTGTCTACATACGTACCGGTGGAAATATCGGTTATGCGCGAGGTATCAATCGTGGTTCGGCGCGCGCGGAAGGGGACTACCTTTTGTGCCTCAATACTGATATTGTAATCAAAGCCGAAGCCATAAGCGGCTTGGCGGAGTTTCTTGATGCAAACCCGCCTGTCGGCATCGCCGGTCCAGGACTCTTCTATCCGAGCGGGAAGTTGCAGTATTCATGCCTCCGTTTTCCTACGCCGCTTACGCCGCTATACCGCAGAACTTTTTTCGGGTTGTTGCCGTACGCGAAAATAACCATAGACCGCTACCTTATGGCGGGGGAGGATCATAGAGAGGCGCGTCGCGTAGACTGGCTCATCAGCAGCTGTATTATGGTGCGGCGTACGCTTTGGAAAAAACTCCACGGATTTGATGAACGCTATTTTGTATATTTTGCGGACACCGATTTTTGCCTGCGTGCGTATAAAGATGGAGGGCAAGAAGTCTGGTATGTTCCCGCATACAGCGCGGTGCACTACTATCGCCGTGAATCCGCGGAGCGGTCGGGACTTGCCGGGTTATGCGATAAAACGACCCGTATACACATCAGCGATTGGCTCACCTACCTGCGGATACACGGACTGCGGATGCCATACGAGGGTCATAATATTCGTCGTTTCCATAGGGAAGTCTAGTTGCCAAAAGGTGCGGTATTTGCTAGAGTAGCTGGGTAATACGCAAGCTATGAGCATGTTTTTCAAAAAAATAGCGATTGACCTTGGTACGACCTATACACTCGTGCATGTGCCTAAACGAGGCATCATCATCAACGAACCGTCCGTTGTGGCAATTTCCCTTTTGGATAACAAAGTATTGGCAGTCGGCAATGAGGCAAAGGAAATGATCGGCAGGACGCCTGATACTATTGTTGCCCAGCGTCCTTTGAAGCATGGGGTGATCGCCGATTATAAAACCACGGAAGCCATGCTCAAGTATTTCATCGGCAAAACCATGTCGGGCTTGCGCATTTTTCGCCCCGAAGTCATGGTTGCGGTTCCCGGTGGTATTACCTCAACCGAACGGCGCGCGGTTGTTGATGCGACACTGGCAGCCGGCGCGCGCGCCGCGTACATCATTAAAGAGCCGATAGCGGCGGCAATCGGTGCGGACATTCCGATCGGTTCCGCATCCGGTCACATGATCGTTGATATTGGCGGCGGTACATCGGAAATCGCCGTCATCTCTTTGGGAGGCATTGTGACCAGCACCTCGGTGCGCATCGGGGGCAATAGTTTTGACGCGGCGATTGCCGACTACATTCGTAAAGAATACGCACTGGCAATTGGTGAGCGTACGGCCGAAGATATTAAAATTCGCATTGGCGCAGCGATGTATTTGGAAGATAAACTGTACATGGAAATTAAGGGGCGGGACATGATATCCGGCTTGCCCCGCACGCTTGAAATAAATTCAGATGATATCACGCAAGCGTTACAGAACGATTTGGACGGTATCATGCAGGCGATAAAGTCCGTGCTCTATGATACGCCACCGGAGTTGTCCGCGGACATTATGGATAAGGGCATGATATTTTCCGGCGGCAGTTCGCTCTTGCGCAACATTGACGCACTCGCAACCAAAGTGACCCAAGTCCCCGCTTTTATTGCGGAGGATCCGCTCCTGTGCGTCGCCAAAGGAACGGGCGTTGCGCTGGATAATCTGGACTCATATAAGCGGAGTATATTGGCCGCACGGTAAATCACTCATAACTTTAAACTCGCCATCCGCAAGAGATGGATAACGCTTGTTGTCGGTCGCAGGTTGTTGGTGGCTTGTCGTGTAGTAGGGTATGCGCATCGGTATTGACGCTACGGCCATTACGGGGAAGTCAAAAAGCGGCGTGGAGTGGTATACACGCCATTTGCTTGTTCACCTTGCGCAAATTCTTTCTCACGAGAAAGTTTTTTTGTATACGCCGCAGCCGCTGCCGTTTGCATTCACTCGCACACTTCCCATTTTATGGAAGGTGCGGGTGTTGCAATGGCCGCTTCCTTTCGGATGGGTACAACTTCGGTTGAGCTTTGAGCTGCTACTGCACCCGATAGACATCTACTTTTCTCCATCCTACATGCCCCCGCTCTATCATCCGAAAAAAACCGTGGTAACCATACATGACGTTGCGGTAAAAACAAACGCCGATGTTTTTTCCGGTTTTGAGCGTATGCGGCAGCGCGTTGCGTTGTGGCGTATGATGGAGAGCGCAAGCCGCATTTGTACCGTTTCATCAGCAACACAGAACGATCTCCGCGAGCGTTTTCCGGAAATGGACACCCCCGTTACCCTAACGCCGTTGGGGATAGACGAGGTATATTTTCGCTCGTGCAGCGCGGAGCACAAACAGCGCGTGCGAGAAGTATACCGTTTGCCGGAAAAATATTTTCTTGTGCTCGGACGCGTTGTTGCCAAAAAAAATCCCGAAGGCGCGAAAGATTTTGTTCGCGCGTATCGCGAGCGAACGGGTGAGGATCAACATATCGTATTTGTGGGAAAGGTGGAGGAGAGTTATAAGCAACAGCTTGCCCAAGACGCGCGCGCCTTCGCGCACTTCTTGGGATATGTGCCGGAAGAAGATATTCCCGCTCTTCTGCAGGAGGCGGCTGCGCTGCTCTTTCTCTCTCATAAGGAAGGTTTTGGTCTACCTGTTTTACAGGCGTTTGCAAGTGGGATACCCGTAGTTATCGGTAACGAACCGGCGCTTAAAGAACTTGCCGGCGGTTATGCGTTCATCTGTCTTCATACCGCATACGCCAAAGCAGCGCAGGAGTTGCACCAACTGCTTGGCGATAGAGTGCGTCTCGAGCGCATCCGACAGCAAATGCGCGGCAGAGCAAAACACTACACGTGGCGCCGCACGGCGGAGAAAACCCTGGCTGCCCTGCTGGCCTAAGGATAAGATGTGCGTCGCTCCCATGACGCGTTTTCTCGTAACAACCTTAGCAACAGCGGATGTTGTCGGTGGTGTGGTTTCGTGCTATGCTATGAACACTATGCAGGAAGCGCAGGCACGCAAAACTTTTTTGCACATGGTAGAGGGGTGGGGTGTTGCGGAGAGCATGCAATCGCTCTACGCGCATGATAAGTTGCCGCATTTCCTCTTACTGACGGGTGTGCGCGGCATCGGCAAATGCAGGCTCATATCGGAAATCATACAACGTATGTTTTGTGAAGCGGATGAGTCGGCAGCTCCCTGCAAGCATTGCGCGGCATGTGGCATGATTGAAAGAGGCGCGCATCCGAATGTGCGCTTGGTGCGGGGAGAAACGCAAACGGGGAAGATTTCGGTAGATCAGGCGAGAAAATTGCGCGAGTGGGCGCAGCGCACGTCAACAGGTTTGCGAGTGGCTTTTGTGCCGCAAGGGGACGAGCTTACCTTGGAAGCGGCAAACGCCCTACTCAAACTTTTAGAGGAGCCACCAAAAGATTTTCGTATGTTTCTGGTGGCAGAACACCCTCGTACATTACCCGAAACATTGGTTTCTCGCGCGGTGCATTTTACCTGCGCCGTTCCTTCTGTAAAAGTGGTCAAGCGGTTTGTTTCTTTATTTTTGCAAGAAGACCGGCTGTTGCGCGAGCTTGCCACGGCGCGTAAAATAGGAATGCTTTGGGAAGCGTTTCACCGGCCGGAAATTCATGCGGAGTGGCGTTATCTGGAAGAGACCATCAGCCGTATTATGGATGAGGCAAGGGTTCCCGAGCACTGGAGTTTACTGCAATCACTGCCCTATAACGCGGATACGCTGCTGCTCTATGAACTGACGCTCTCAAGGCATATCCGTGAAAAGACCTATACAAAACAGATGACGCACAACGCCGTACTTTTGGGAGCACTGCGTTCCTCTCCCCCTACCTCGCTGGCGACCGCGCACGCACTTACCACATTACTCGCCCTATGAAACACCTATTTCTCTTTCGCACCGCAGTTATTATAGGGATTGCGCCATTCATACTTTCTGGCTGCATTTCCATTAAAACCAATCCCTCCGCAAACCAGCCGAAAACCGATCTTGGGTGGTTTGTAACGGTGGATAACGGAGTCTCCTGGCAGCAACTTGCGGCAATTCAATCGGCGGGTGCGGACAGGCCAAATCTCGCCGGCACAAATATTACCGGTATCGTGCGCGATCCCTCCGATCCGCTCACGTTTTACACCCTGACCGACTCTCGGGGGCTTTTATGGAGCTATGACCAAATGAAAACGTGGCAGCAGGGGCGTGAATTTCGCACGGGCAAGGTGCATAGCTTGGCGATAGACCCGCAGAATAACTGCACGCTGTACCTGGGGCAGGGGAGAACGATTTACAAATCAACCGACTGCGCGCGCAGCTGGCAGAAAATGTACTTTGACACCCGTTCCAATATCGTTTTCTCCGCATTGCTCGTGGATAGGGTCAATACCCAGTTGGTTTACGCCGGCAATATGCAAGGGGAATTCGTTCGGTCATTCAACGGCGGAGCGGATTGGCAAACGGTGAAGCGCTTTAACAATCCGGTTTTGGAGCTTCGTTCGTATGCGGCGGATCCTTCACTCATGTATGCGCTTACGCAATCGTCGGGAATTTATAACTCCCGAGATGGCGGGATGGAGTGGAGTGACTGGAATGACGCGCTCAAACCGTACGGGGGATCCAACAAGTACGTACAGCTAGCCCTTAATCCGCTGGATTTAAATTTTATACTCTATCTTTCCGATTTCGGCATGTTGGAGTCGCGGGATGGCGGCGCTACGTGGCAAGAAGTGCAAATCAATACCCCGCGCAAGGGAACAAAAATATTCAGCGTCGCGTTCAATCCAAAAAACACGGATGAACTTTACTACACTACGGCGAACGTCTTCTATTACTCCAAAGACAGCGGTGCCACCTGGAGTACGAGCAATTTGCCGACAACCGCCGAACCGCGTATGCTGTTTATGGATGAAGAAAATCTACCGACGCTTTATCTGGGGACATATCGTCCGGCGCCAAAAAAATAACTTGGAGTAATTAAAGACCTACAATTCTTGTTACTATGCCATATCAAGAAAATTTCCGGAAAGCTTACGAATTTTTTCAGCAAGAGATAGAAGAGCTGCGTACCGGACGCGTTACGCCGGCGCTGGTGGAAAATATCTCGGTTGACGCGTATGGCACTCCCATGCCGGTCAAGCAGGTGGCGAGTATTACGATACCGGACGCGAAAACCATCGCCATTCAGCCATGGGACAAGGGACAGTTAAAAAACATTGAGGCAGCGCTTCAAAAAAGCGCTTTGGGAGTTGCGCCAAAAAATGACGGGCTTGCCGTCTACTTGAATTTTCCGCCTTTGACTGAAGAGAATCGCAAGCAGCTTGTGAAGATACTGGCGCAAAAAGCCGAAGCGGCTCGGGTGAGCGTCCGGCAAGTGCGCGATAAAGAACGGGAAGAAATACAAAAAAAAGAGAAGGCGAAAGAAATGGGTGAGGATGAAAAATTCCGCCTCCAAAAACATCTGGATGAAGAAACGGCCGAATGGACGGGTAAGGTGAACGATCTCCAAAACCGGAAAGAAGAGGAAATTATGACCGTGTAGTACGTAAAACGATTTTATTGAGAAAGGAAAAACAGCCAGAGACAAACAAAAATTAACGAAACATTTGTGGATAAAATTTTTTCTTAACTACATTATGGAAACACACGATGTACCAAAATCTCAAATGGCAAAAAATAGAAAATTTAAAAAAACAGCGTACAATAAACATTGGGGTTCACTTGCAATGGGGTATCTAAAACTTGCTGAACGCGGATTCTTATTTCTGAAAGGAAAAAAAACATAGGTAGGACAAAATTATTTAAAAACACCAAGCCCATTTATTTACTAGAAGATGGCAATTTAGTTGTTGCTTCAATATGGAACGTTAAACATGGGTTAGAACTAGTCGTGAAAGGATTAGGGACACAATTTGAAAAACAATATTGGGATGGCCATGATTTAGAATTTTTATTTAGTGATTTGAAGACCAAAATAGTCAACTACTCTCTCAAAAGAGATCTCAACATGCTCGAAAATCTTGTGAAAAAATACGGAAACTGTAATTTTTCTACAAAAACAAACTATAGAGACAGCGAAAATAATCTTTTTAGATATCCGGAAATTTCTAACAGCTCATTAGATTATTCATTTGTACATGAACTTAAAAGGAAAGACGTTACGCAGTTTTTGAAGGATATTCACAATATTAAAAGAGCGTATGACCTTCTAGAAGCAGAACTGGCACACTTTAAGTCAATGTACAAGCTTCACAAAAAAGACTTCGACAAAACATTGCTATCAGTTCCCACAATGAAAAAACCAGGATACAAAACGTAAGAATAGCAAGGAAAACATGTACATCATATAACACGGCATATACGGCTACGATCCTCTTTTCATCTGTCGTTCCGCCTATATTTGGCAGAGGTGCACTAACACGTATTATACCATTGTTAAATATGATAAATGCCGAAACATTATGTGAAACAAGTTATTGCATAGATTATCCAAAGACGCGCAAAAACCTGTAACATCCACCCGCCGGACTTTCTTTTTTTATCACGGCGTGTTACCATGTCCCCTGTACTACATTTACCTTCCAATTGCGTTTGATATTTTGATTGCATCCCTATCATTTTACCAGCTATGCTGCTCACCATCATTGTTTTCATGCTCATTCTCACCCTTTTGGTGTTTGTCCACGAACTCGGACACTATACGACTGCGCGCAAGGCTGGGGTCAAAGTGGATGAATTCGGTTTTGGCTTGCCTCCGCGCATTTGTGGCTGGCAGCGCGAGCGGCAATCGGGAAAGATGCGCTTTTTTTGGGGAAAATCACCGTACGAATTATTACCTGATGCAAAAAATGATGAAACGCAGATACGCAACATGGGCGCAACCATCTGGTCGCTCAACTGGATACCGGTTGGCGGGTTTGTAAAAATTAAAGGCGAAGGAGGGGAGTTTGCTGAAGATACGGACAGTTTTGCGACAAAATCAACCGGCTGGCGCGCTATCATTCTTTCTGCGGGTGTAGCAATGAACGTAATCCTTTGCGCGGTTCTGTTAAGTATCGGATTCATGTTCGGTATCCCGACTGTGTTGGATGGCGGAGAGCCGGAAGGAGCGCGTGTGCGCGAACAATCTCTGCAAGTAACCGAATTTCTTTCCGAAAGTCCCGCCAAGGATGCCGGTATGCGTTTGGGTGATACGCTACTTGCGGTCAACAACACTCCTTTGACCAGCGTGGAAACACTGCAGGCGGCGCTTATGGCGGCGGGTTCGGGCGAGGCAACAATTCGCGTACAACGCGGAAGAAAAATACTGGATATACCGGTAGAGGCGCGTTCTCTGGATGTATTGGGTGGAAAAAGCGGCATTGGCGTTGCGACCGCCGAGGTCGGCTTGGTCGCGTATCCATTTTTTTCCGCAGTGTGGCATGGCATACGTCTCACCGGCACGCTTTTTGTGGACATTATTCTGGCGTTTAAAGATCTGCTCATGAATCTTTTTGCGGCACGGCACGTTGCGCTGGATGTGGCGGGACCTGTGGGTATAGCCGCGATCACGGGGCAGGTGGTTGATCTCGGCTTTATCTACGTGCTGCAGTTTGCCGCATTTCTCTCGCTCAATCTCGCCATTATTAACTATTTGCCCATTCCCGCACTGGATGGCGGTCAGGTTGTGCTGCTGCTTGCTGAACGCATGCGGCGCAAACCTTTTGCCGCCAAAACAAAAAATCTTATCAATAATACCGGTTTTTTGGCGCTGCTTGCGCTCATACTCGTGATAACAGTTCGCGATGTTGTCAAACTCATTCCCGGATTTTCCTCCATTCTCCAAACGATACAAAGGATGTTGTAGAAGCGCCAAGACCTATTTTTGCCCTAGCGTGCATGGCGGTGTGCCAACCCGGCAGCGGTTAGGGTAGCAGGTTGTCAGCTAGCCGTACGTATGCTACACTCCCGAGTGCTATGCGACAGAGCATTCTCTTTGGTAAAACTCAAAAACAAGCACCGCGCGGAGAAGTTTCCACAAACGCCCAATTACTTATTCGGGGCGGTTTTATTGATAAAGTGGCAGCGGGTATTTATAGCTACTTGCCACTCGGCTTGCGCGTGCTCAACAATATCCAGCAGATCATACGGGAAGAAATGATTGCGATTGGCGCGCAAGAGGTGCTCTTACCGGCACTTCATCCGAAAGAGCCGTGGGAAGCAACCGGCCGATGGAGCGATCCCGGTTCCAAAGTCATGTACCAGTTTGACGGGCATGGCGGACCGTTCGGTCTCGGATGGACGCACGAGGAGCTGATTACGCCGCTGGTGCAAAAATACGTGCGGAGCTATCGGGATCTGCCAGTCGCGTTGTTTCAGATTCAGGATAAGTTTCGCAACGAGTCGCGCGCGAAGTCGGGATTGCTGCGCGGTCGTGAATTTAGCATGAAAGACTTGTACAGCTTTCATCGGAACATGGAAGATCTGGATGCGTACTACGCGCGGGCGATTGCCGCCTATAAAAATATTTTTAATCGTTGCGGGCTTGACGCGCTTGTGGTGGAAGCGAGCGGCGGCGCGTTTTCAAAATACTCGCATGAGTTTCAGGTTCCAACCGATTCCGGGGAAGACATCATTTTCAGCTGCGCCTCTTGCGATATGCATCAAAACAAAGAAGTCGTTGCAGATATTGCGTGTCCTTCGTGCGGCAAACCCCGCAAGGAACTCAAGGGAATTGAGGTCGGTAATATCTTTAAATTGGGCACCCGATTTACCCAAGCGGTAAATTTTACGTATACCAATGAGCAAGGCGAGGCGCAGCCAGTGCTCATGGGTTGCTATGGCATAGGGCCGTCGCGTGTTCTGGGGGCGGTTGCGGAAGTGCAACATACGGCAAAGGGGTTGCGCTGGCCCGATACACTCGCGCCTTTTGCGGTTCATATTCTTGGCGCAGGCAAAGATACAAAAAAAATTGAAATGAAAATGCTGGAACTCTACGCACTGCTTACCCAAGCGGGGGTTGCGGTGCTTATGGACGATCGCCCCGGACTCTCCTATGGCGAGCATATGGCGGATGCGGATTTAATCGGACTGCCGCATCGTATTATTGTCGGAGAAAAACATCTGCATGAAAACAAAGTGGAATATACATCGCTCGCGGAAGCAAAAACAACCCCCATGCCATTCGATGATGTTGTAGGGATGTTACGAAAATAAAATTGTCTGCACTCTGCATGAAGAGTACTCACAACAAAAAATATCTACCTGCACATTTTCCCCTCTCTCTTTTCCGCAAAACTGTCTTCATTTTATTACGATCGCAAAATTTTGTGGACAGTTTGCGCATAAGTGCAACATCGGGCGTACAGGAAAATCTTGCACCGCATGCTTTTCCTCGTATCATTTCTGCTATCCTGCGCATACTCTTCGTGTAATGTTTCTTGACCTGTAAGATACTTTGTACTATGGTTTCACGATTTAACACTTTTGCGGAAAAAATCGGCGTTGATTTAGGGACGGCAAATGTTCTCATTTATGTGCACGGACGGGGTATCATCGTCAATGAACCTTCCGTGCTTGCGGTTAATACGAGAACCAATGAAGTTTTAGCGGTTGGCGAAGACGCAAAGAAAATGGTGGGTAAAACTCCCGCGCATATTGTGGCGACACGACCGCTTGTGGACGGTATTATTTCGGATTTTGAAGCTACGGAAAAAATGCTTAAATACTTTTTTGACAAGGTGCGCAAAGGACGGCTGGCGTTTTTTTCTCGTCCCTATGTGGTCATCGGCGTGCCGCTGGATATCACCGAGGTAGAAAAGAAAGCGGTGGAAGATGCAGTCTTTTCCGCAGGCGCCAAAGAGGTATTTCTGATAGAAGAGGTTACGGCGGCGGCTATAGGAGCAGGACTCCCCATTCAAGAGGCAACGGCGAGCATGATTATTGATATCGGCGGTGGCACGACGGATATTGCGGTTTTGTCCCTTGGTGGAGTGGTAACTTCAAAATCGCTGCGGATTGCGGGAGATGAGTTTAATCGGGATATTCTAACGTATGCGAGGGAGAAATACAATCTCTTACTGGGCGAACGCATGGCGGAAGAAATTAAAATAGGCATTGGATCGGTTATTCCTCTTGAAGAACCTATCAGCATGCCAATGCGGGGAAGAGATTTGAGTACGGGACTTCCCAAAGAAATCATTGTTGGTGATGTGGAAATTCGCGACGTGTTGATGCGGTCCGTACGCGGCATCGTGGAATATATTAGAGAGGTTTTGGAGATGACACCTCCGGATCTGGTTGCAGATATTTATCGCAAGGGCATGGTATTGACCGGAGGAGGGGCGTTGATTCGCGGTTTGGATGAGCTTATTGCGCAGGAGGTTAAAGTGCCGGTGTATGTGGCCGACGACCCTTTATCCGCTGTGGTCCGAGGCACGGGAATTGTCCTGCAGGATTTGGCGTTGCTGAAGGAAATAAGCATTCCTTCGGCGCAGTAACCGCCTCGCCGAACCTCTCGCGCCTTACTGACTATGGCTTTAGCGCATTCCTATTTATGCCTACGTTTCATCGTTCAACACGCCATCGCTGGCTGGGCGCACTTCTTTTTGTCCTAGCGGCGTTAGCCGTGCTCTATCTGCCTTTCTTGAGCGTAGGTGAGCAAAAACTCTATGCACTGGCGATACCACTTTCTAAAATCGGTTATTATACAGGTGTTGGTACGCATGATTTTCTCACGAAGTATGATACTCTTGTGCAGCTTCGGGAGGAAAATGATACGCTTTCCCGAGAGGTGCGCGCGTTGCGTGAAGAAATGGCGAAGCATGCTCAACTCGTGCGCGAAAACGAAGACCTGCGCGCGGCTATGGGCATCCTTCCTGAATCGGCTGATTGGAAATTCATACCGGCACGTATTATCGGACGCGAGCCGTTTTTAAATCCCTCTTTGGTTCGGATTGCTGTCGGCGGCAACGTTGGTGTGGCGCAAGGAGATCCTGCACTCGGCGAAGGTATTTTTTTGGTGGGGAAAGTGATAGAAGTACATGATATGTTTGCTACCGTAGCTTTTTTAACCGAAGAACGGAGCGCCATACCCGCAACACTTGCGCATGACGATCCCACTGCCACAGAAGCGATCGGGTTAATAGAAAGTATTGCCGGTCTGGGTTTGGAAATGAACTACATTCCGATGTCGTTGAATCTCGCGGCGGGAGATGCGGTTATTACGGCAGGGCTTGATGAGCGCATACCCTACGGCTTGCCGATAGGCCGTCTGGAAGACATCACCCACCCACCTAATGAAGTGTTTCAAACAGCAAAGGTGATGCCGTATGTATCATTTGCCTCGCTCTCCGAACTCGTTATTGTACATATTCCCTAAGCCGCATCTCTATGGCTGGAGCAACACTGAAAAGTTTTATGCTGTATGCGGCATGCGTGTTTTTTTTCTTCATAGCAATAGGGTTTGCAGAAGGATTAGGTTGGCATAGCGGCATCATGGTACTTGTTCCCGGCTTGGTTTTGCTGATACGGAACCGGCTTGATGCGGCGTTAGCCGTTTTGGTTGGGGGATGCGTGGCGTTGGAGATTTTATCGCTCGCTCGCGCGGGATTGGTTATCAGTATGCTTTTTGGCGCTGTGGGTATGGTTTACGCACTTAATATACTGGTGATATCTCGCGAACACTGGTGGAGCCGCATACTGCTTTTTTCTTTTGGATGCGGAATGTGGATCACCGGTTCATGGGTAGTCGGCGGCGCCCGATCATGGGGAGAAATAAGTACGATCCTATTCTTCAGTATCGGCTGTGCTTTCCTGTTTACCGATACGGAAAACGCAACGCATAATCGTAATCAGTTGCACTATGGCATCTCGTGATGTTTTTCGCATACCGACGAGGTTGCATAAAACCATGCGTATCTATCGCGCGTATGCGCAGTACGAAGCGGATGACTTGTTTGCCGCACCCGGTGCCGAGAGGCAAGCAACAGAAAACAAACAAGGTCAGGAGTTTATCGGTATTTTTCTTTCCGATAAACGGTTATTGCTGGTGTGGTGCGGTATTTTGGTTATATGCGGCGTGCTGCTCGCGCGTCTTGCATATCTGCAACTGTTTCAAGGATCCGCATTACTTGCCCGTGCCGAACGTAATCGGTTGGTCAGTGTCGCAACTTCGGCGGCGCGCGGATTTGTATATGATATGCAAGGTGTTCTACTCGTGCAAAATAGGGCGCATTTTGCACTGCGGATAGATGCGCAACGCATACCCGCCACACACAACGAACGGCAAGGTCTGCTGACCTTCGTTGAAGGCCTTACACCCATCTCTGCAGACGTGAAAGAAGCTTTTCTCCAAACGGATGTTCCTGATGGACATGCTGCGTTTACTTTTACGGACGACCTCACCTACGATGCGATGTTGCGCGCCCAATCAGCTTATTACCTTCATCCTGAAATACGCGTGGACGTTTCAGAACAGCGCGACTATACAGGAGTCGCGCAAGCATCGTCCCTCGCGCATGTACTCGGGTATCTCGGCCTGCCATCTCCAAAGGAAATTGAGCAGTATCAGCTTTCTGCATCTGCACAGCGTACGCCAATTGGCAAGACGGGACTTGAAAAATCGTACGATGCGCAACTGCGGGGAACTCCCGGATCGCTCACGTATGAGGTGGATGCATTTGGGAACATGAACCGGTTAATTTCGGAAAAGGCGACGAAACCCGGAGCTACACTCACCCTGACAATTGATGTGCTGTTGCAGCGGTTTGCTGAAGAGGCTCTGGTTCGTGAACTGGAAAAAATCGGGAAACGCCGCGCGGTACTCATTGCGCTTGACCCGAGAAATGGTGCTGTGCGGGCACTCGTGAGTCTTCCTGCGTACAATCCTAATGTCTTTGTTTCGGGGCTTGATGCGGAATCCTACGGCGCGCTGGTGCAAGATCCCGATCAACCCCTTTTCCCGAGAGCTATTGCGGGTACCTATCCGTCAGGATCTACGTTTAAGCTGATTACCGGATTTGCGGGTCTCGCGGAGGGCGTTATTACCCCGCAGACTACCGTATTAAGTCGGGGAGGCATTGCGATCAATCAGTGGTTTTTTCCAGACTGGAAAGCGGGCGGACATGGAGTTACAAATTTACGGAAAGCACTTGCGGAATCGGTGAATACGTATTTCTATATGGTCGGCGGCGGCTACGAAACTGTCAAAGGGGTAGGACCTGACGCTCTTGCAGGATACGCGCGGTTATTCGGTTTGGGGGTACCACTCGCTCTTGACGTGCCCGGGGAAGCCGCTGGATTTGTTCCTACGCCCGCATGGAAAGAAACTGCCAAACAGGAGCCGTGGTATATCGGCGATACATATCATTTTGCCATCGGGCAGGGAGATATTCTCGTGACCCCGCTCCAGGTCGCCGCCTATACGAGCGTCTTTGCCAACGGATCACAACTCTATCAGCCGCACCTTGTAACGGAGGTGCGTGATCCGGAAACACAAGAAATCTTACAGCACAGGGAGCTAAAAGTACTCCATGATTTTTCTCAAGATGCAGATTTGATTACGGAAATTCGCAAGGGAATGCGAGCTGCGGTAACGGAAGGCAGCGCGCGCGGGTTGTCATTCCTTCCCCTAGAGTCCGCGGGAAAGACCGGTACTGCCCAATGGCATACCACCAAAGATAACCATGCCTGGTTTACCGGATTCGCGCCGTATACCGACGCAGAACTGGTCGTAACGGTACTCATTGAAGAAGGCGGGGAGGGGAGTAGTGTTGCCGTTCCGGTCGCGAGAGAGGTGTTCGCATGGTATGCCGAACATCGTATGCAAACATCGCCCTAACTTCATACTGGCGGAACTCGCAAGTCTTGACAGCGTTTCAAATTACCGCTACAGTGTGCAAGTTACTAGTCAAAAAATTTATTATATGCCATCCTATCTCACGCAAGAAGGTCTTGCTAAGGCGCAAGAAGAACTCAAAGTACTTACAACGGTACGGCGGAAGGACATAGCGCAGCGCATTGCGCGCGCGAAAGAGTTGGGTGATCTCTCGGAGAACGCGGAATATACGGACGCGAAAGAAGAGCAGGCTTTTATTGAGGGGCGCATATTGGAGTTGGAGCACATGGTGCATCACGCGACCGTAGTGCAAAAGCAGCAGTCCAATGATATGGTGGGGATTGGATCACGCGTCAAAGTGCACATCAATGGAGGACATCAGGAGTTTCATATTGTGGGAGCTAATGAAGCGGATCCGATAAACGGAAAAATTTCTCATGAATCTCCGCTCGGGAAAGCATTCTTAGGAAAGAAAAAGGGTGATAAGATACTAGTGAATGTTCCTAGCGGTGAGATGACCTATACGGTTAAGGACATAGCATGATATAAAATTGAGCATACGCTTACCATCCCCTCACGGTTAACGTGAGGGGATTTACTTTTGGTTGAAAAAACCGTATACTTTCATTCGTACGTTTATACATTGATGACGTTCGTGGTATGGCATCATTACTTGAAATTCGCAAAGAACGCATGAAAAAAATAGAGACGCTCGTGCAGCATGGCATGCCACCGTACCCAAGCGTTTCTAACCGCACAGACTCTCTTGGCGAACTCTTGCGCAATTTTGCCAAATTAGAGAAATCCGGTGAGCAAAAAACCATTGCAGGACGCGTGATGTCTATGCGCAATCATGGCGGATCGGCTTTTTTTGATATTTTTGACGGGACGGGACGCTTGCAAGTTTTCATACGTAAAGCGCAGGTGGGAGGGGATGCGTATCAGCTATTTTTGGACACGGTGGACCTGGGGGATTTTTTGGACGTTGCGGGCAAGGCTATGGTAACGAAAGTGGGAGAAAAAAGCTTGCTTGCGGAGTCATGGCGTATGCTGGCAAAAAGTTTGAGACCCATACCAACCGAGTGGTACAGTATCAAAGATGAGGAAAGCCGGTTGCGCAAGCGGTATCTTGATATATTGCTCCACCATGAAACAGCCGAGCTTATTAGAAAGAAGTCGGTATTTTGGAATACCATCCGTACCTTTCTCTTGGGAAGAGATTTTACTGAAGTTGAAACACCCGTGTTGGAAACGACAACCGGAGGGGCTGAAGCACGCCCATTTGCGACTCATCATCATGCGTTGGATATTGATGTGTTTTTACGCATCTCCGCAGGTGAATTATGGCAAAAACGTCTCATGGTGGCAGGGTTGCCCCGTACGTTTGAAATTGGCAGAATATTTCGTAACGAAGGCATCTCGCACGAGCATTTGCAGGACTACACCCAGTTGGAATTTTACATGGCGTATAGCGATTATACAGTCGGTATGGATATGGTATGCGAATTGTATCGCACCATCGCAAAAAATGTTTTGGGAACGACAACATTCACCACGCGTGGTTTTAGCGTTGATGTAGGAAAAAAATGGAAGACGTATAATTTTACGCAACTCATGCAAAAACACTACGACCTTGATCCGTTGGCTGCGAATGAAAAAGAAATACAAGGGGCGCTTGCCAAACACAATGTAACGTATGATATGCCGATCTTTACGAAAGCGCGCGGGATTGATGCGCTGTGGAAGAACATTCGCAAGACATTGGACGGGCCAGGATTCTTAATTGGCGTACCAGTGTATCTTGAGCCGCTCGCAAAACGATCGGCTGCCGATCAACGCATCGTGGAGCGCTTTCAAGTTATTATTGCGGGCAGCGAATTGGGAAAGGGGTTTAGCGAGTTGAATGATCCGATTGATCAGCGGGAGCGTTTTGTGGAACAGCAAAGCATGCGCGACAAGGGAGATGTGGAATCGCAGATGGCCGACATGGAGTATGTAGAGGCATTGGAGTATGGCATGCCACCCACTTTCGGTTTCGGGCTATCGGAACGTTTCTTCAGCTACCTGGTTGATAAGAGCGTGCGTGAAGCGCAAATCTTTCCTCTGCTGAAGCAAAAATAGTATGCCGGACAAGACGCGGGTCATGGTCTTCGGCACCTTTGACGGTTTACATGAAGGGCATCGCAACCTGTTTGCGCAGGCAAAAACGCACGGGGATACACTGATTGTCATTGTTGCGAGAGATACGACCGTTCAAAAAGTCAAAGGAAAAAAACCTATTTTCAATGAAAACAATCGCCTTGCCGCAGTGAAGCATCAACAGGGGGTTGATGGGGCATATTTAGGGAATACCGATGATGTATATCGCGTAATCATTGTCCATGCGCCCGAGGTCATTTGTCTGGGATACGATCAAAAAACTTTTACCGATTCGCTGGCCAATTGGCTCTCCGCGCAGTATCGCCCCATACCGATTATACGTCTGCAACCCTATAAACCGGACATCTATAAATCATCACTGCTCACAAAAAAAGAGCAACAGGAATAAATAGAGTTCATAGTATATTACCTTGTTACCCTTTACCCTATGTTTGACCTTGCCTATATCAAAGAACATGCGGATTTAATTGCGGAAAACGCCAAGAACAGGAGAAAGAACGTTGCTATACCAAAATTGCTGCAAACGTACGACGTGTATCTCGCGCTGCTGCGGGAGAAAGAAGCATTGCAGGCGGAGCGTAATACGTTGGCGCAAACCATTGGCAGAGAAAAGGACGCGCGAGGACGCGATGTGTTGCTGCAACAAGGAAAAAAACTGCGCGGGGAAATCGATGCAAGAGAAGAGGAGCTCACGCGCATAAAGAACGAAAAAATTGATCCGCTGCGCGCCGTTATTCCCAATCTTACCCACCCCGACGCACCGATAGGGGAGTCGGAACAAGATAATCGCGTACTGCGCGCGCATGGCGATGTGCCGGAGTTTTCCTTTGTTCCAAAAGATCATGTGGAACTCATGGAGGCGTTGGATCTCATTGACTTTGAGCGGGGAACGAAAGTGGCGGGAGCTAAAGCGTATTTTCTCAAAAATGAAGCAGTGCTTTTAGAATTTGCGCTGGAACGTTTTGCGCTTGATATGCTGCGTGAAGCGGGATTTACGTTGCTTACCACACCCGATTTTGCGAAAGATGAAATTGTGGCGGGAGCGGGATTCAGTCCTCGAGGACCGGAAACGCAAGTATACAGCTTGGAGGGAGATGCCAAGAGCTTGATCGGTACAGCGGAAATTGCCATGTGCGGATATCATCAAAACGAGATATTTGCCGAGCATGAGTTGCCAAGAAAATATGCGGCATTCTCCCATTGTTTTCGAACGGAAGCGGGCGCATACGGACGGGAAAGCAAGGGGCTCTACCGCGTCCATCAGTTCAGCAAGGTGGAAATGTTCGCCTATACGACGCCGGAAACATCCGAAGCCATGCACCAGGAACTTATCGGCATGGAAGAGAAGATTTTTTCCGCACTCGGCTTACCCTATCGCGTGGTTGACCTCTGTACGGCGGATTTGAGTACGGTCGCGTACCGCACCTTTGATGTGGAAGCGTGGATGCCCGGACGCGGTATTTGGGGGGAAATTTCCAGCACCTCCAATACCACGACATTTCAGGCTTCCCGCCTGGGTATTAAGGTAGAACGTGCGGACGGAAAAAAAGAATACGCACACATGCTGAACGGCACGGCGATGACCAATAGCCGCATCATTATCGCGTTGGTGGAAAATTACCAGCAGGAAGACGGATCTATTGCCATTCCCAAACCGTTGCATCCGTATATGGGTATGCAAAAGATAGAAAAGAAATAAGGTATATGTATGTTTGCACAACGCATACAAAACATTCGCGTATCTCCCATCAAGCAGATAGAACTTGCCGCATCAAAAATACCAAACTCGGTATCGCTTGCCCAAGGCATCCCCTCGTTTGATACGCCGGAAAGTATCAAGGAGCGGGTCATGGGAGAAATACGTGCCGGACGAGTCAGTAAGTATTCGCTCGCTCCGGGTACGATAGAGTTGCGGGAAGCGATTGCGCACGATCTTGCGCGAAATGGGATGCACTATGATTGGGAAACGGAAATCATCGTGACTGCCGGCGCAATTGAAGGCATTACCGCAACGCTTGCGTCCCTTTTGAACGAAGGCGATGAGGTACTCCTGCCGTCGCCAACCTATACCTCATATCAGGAAGCTATCAAAATATCCGGAGGCGTACCGGTATTTGTGCCGCTTGTGGAAGATCATCGCTGGGGGTTTAATTTTGAAGCCTTTGAAAAAGCCATAACTCAAAAAACGCGCGCTATTTTATTTTGCAACCCCAATAATCCAACAGGAACCATTTATACGGCGGAGCAATTACAGCAACTTGCGGAACTTGCGGAAAAGTATAATTTGTACGTGCTCTCGGACGAAGTATATAAAGACTTTATTTATACGGACACGCCGTACCTGACGCTTGCGCAAAAACCCCGGTATCGTAAGCGGGTGATACGCATTTTCAGTTTTTCAAAAGCCTATGCGATGACCGGATGGCGTGTGGGGTATATCCATTCCGATGCGTCCGTGATCGCCGAAATTTTAAAAGTTCATGATACGCTCATTACTTGCGCACCCGTTGTTTCCCAATATGCGGCGTTGGGCGCATTGGAAAATGCACAGGAAGATGTTGCGCGGTTTAAAAAAACTTATCAGCATCGGCGCAAAATTCTCTGTGAACGTCTTGATGGAATGGACACGCTCTTTTCCTATCAGGTTCCTGACAGCTCGTATTTCGTCTTTCCGAAAATCAACGTTGCTCACGATACCTCATGGAATTTTGCATTCACTCTGCTGGAAAAAATAGGTGTGGCGCTGGTGCCGGGGAGCGCGTTCGGACCGGAGGGGGAAGGACATGTTCGTATGTCTTTTGGGCGTGATGAGGCGGATATCAACGAAGCGTGCGATCGGTTAGAAAAATATATGCAAACCCTATGAGCTTCTTGAAACGTAGCGTACAATATTGTTTATTTGCAATCGCAAAACTCTCTCTTGCGCATCACGAACCGTATGTGGTGGTGGTGTCGGGATCTACCAACCGACAAACGGTCAAAGAAGCTATTGGCAAAAAGCTTGGCGAGGCGTTTACGGTTCGGGTAAGCCCGAAAAACTTTAACGCGGAACTTGGTGTGCCGATGAGCATCGTAGATATACCTTCGGGAGGCGGATCATTTTTAGGATGGTTTTCGGTTTTGATCCGCGCCTTGCGTTATGCGATTGGCGGGAAAAGAGAGGATGTATGCATTGCTGAATTTGCAGTTTCTCGACCGAGAGACATGCGGTATTTGTTGCGTCTTTTACGTCCGGATTGCGTCGTACTTACCGACCTTACCAGCGAATATTTATCCGCATTTGGTACGCTGGAAACAAAGGCCAAAGAATACGAAGATTTGCTTATGCGCATCAAGGCAAACGGTCTTGCCGTACTAAATCAGGACGATGCGCGCATTTGCGCGCTGCATGCGGGTGTTTCAGTAGTAAAAACAACGTACGGACTTGCAGGGGACGCTCTCTATCGTGCCAATCATATCACCTCAAATGAACACGGAACTTCATTTTATGTACATGCGCCCGGGTTACCTGTACAACATGCGCATATCATTTCATTTGGCAAGTCGGCAATTTACGCATACCTTGCCGCTGAAGCTGTTGCTACCCATGCCACTACGCACTGGAAAAAAACATAGCTATCGTGAACGCACGCCGGTCAAACGCTCGTATACCAACCCTTTTTTTCGGTCGAAGGAACGTCTGCCGATCCGCTTGTTCGCGGATATTTTTTCACTCATGGCCGTGTTTGCCGTTCTGTTGTGGGTACTGCTGTGGTCGCCTTTTTTTCGCGTGCAAACCATTGAGGTTTCGCGCGTAACGCTGTCCACTGCGGAAGAAATTACAGAGGCAATCGCATTGTATGTAGGGAATGCGCATGGGTACATACCCCGTGACGCATTATTCATCTTGCGGGAAAGAGATCTGGAACAGCATCTCAAGCAGTTATTTCCCATAGATAAGATTACGGTTCACAAAGAATTGCCCCACAGCCTCCGTGTTGCCATTACAGAAACCGCTCCCGCGGCTCTCGTGCAAGTTGCGGACCGCAGTTCGTATGTAACGGCGGAAGGAGTGGTATTTTTTGTCCCCACGAGACCCTATCCTTCCCTTGACGAATCCATTCCGCATATTGTGTTGCAGCTGCGTTCTACGACAACTGATGCGATTATCGCCGCGATTACGGAAGTGTCCCTGCCAACCGCAACCGGCACGCCGACAACATCCGCAACAAAAACACCTGACACACCATTCCCATTTCCCAATCCGCAACTTCCCGATAACACCACAAGAGACGCGCAAGTTATAGCAAAAAATGTAGTCGCGCATATTATTCTTTTTGATGCGCTGCTGCGGACATCGGATGTGCGCGCGGCTGTATATACCATTGACCTTCCCATTTTTGATTCTTACAGGGTAACAACGAGCGAAAACTGGACGATACAGGTTTCTTTTACGGATACCCCAAGCGATCAAACTGAACGGCTCAAGGTTCTTTTGGATCGCGAAATAGGCAGAAGGCGAAGTACGCTTATCAATATTGACTTGCGTTTCGGATCACGCGTGTTTTATGAAAGTTGATAGCATTGACTACAATAACGAACTCAATCCCGAGCAATTAGCGGTCGTCCGAGAGGCCGAGGGGTCGTGCTTGGTCTTGGCGGGAGCGGGATCCGGAAAAACACGCACACTTGTGTATCGCATTGCGTATTTATTGGAACAGGGGATTTTGCCGGAACATATTCTGCTCATGACGTTCACCAATAAAGCGGCTCGGGAAATGGTTGGGCGTATTCGGGCTTTGTTAGGCGCAGGCGCGGAAGGACTGTGGTCAGGGACGTTTCATAGCATTGGACATAGAATTTTGCGCACCCATGCGCATCTCTTGGGGTACCCAGCATCATTTGTGATTATGGATGCGAGCGATGCCCAGTCACTCTTAAAAGAAGCGTATAAGGAGTTGCATTTGGATCAGCATAAAGCCATCTTGCCAAAATTACCCGTTCTGCAGGATATGATGAGTTATAGCAGAAATACGGGCATACGGCTGGAGAACTTGTTTACAGATCGCTATGCATATCTCAATGAGGAGGCCTTGCCGCATGTTATGGCGCTTGCGGAAAAATATGGTGATAAAAAGCGTGCCGGGGGTCTCATGGATTTTGATGATCTTCTTGCGAACTGGCTGAAACTACTCAAAGAGCACGAACAAACGGCAACGCAACTGCGCCGGCAATTTAACTACATACTGATTGACGAGTACCAAGATACCAATGCCCTGCAAGCGTCGCTGGTGTATGAATTGAGCGGTGGAAAAAATAATGTGCTTGCGGTCGGGGATGATGCCCAGAGTATTTATTCATTTCGTGGCGCGGATATCCAAAACATATTAGACTTTCCAAAACAGTATGCCCATACACGCACATTCCGCATAGAAACCAACTACCGTTCTACTCCGGAAATACTGCAATTAGCTCAAGAGAGCATCAATCATAACCGTGCGCAATTTGAAAAAAAATTGATAGCGGATAAGCCGCACGGCACACAAAAGCCAGTTGTGGTGCATGTGCGCGATGCGCGGGAACAGGCTGCAATGATCGCCGATGAATTGGAGAAGCTCAAATCCCAAGGCATCACAGCGGATCACATTGCGGTGTTGTTCAGGTCAACCTATCACTCGGCCGATCTGCAGATGGAACTTACCAAGCGCGACGTGCCCCATATTGTGCGGGGTGGTGTGCGGTATTTTGAGCAGGCGCACATAAAAGATATTTTGGCGTATCTGCGTGCCCTGCACCACACATCTGATGAAGTATCATGGAAGCGTGTTCTGCTACTCTACACCGGCATCGGACCTGCCGCCGCTCAAAAGCTCTGGACACGCGTCCAAGCATTTGAGCGGTATGCAAGCATACCTGTTGATGAACTGCTGGTAAGCATGCCTCCCGCAACACGATCCTCGTTAACGGCTTTTTTCAATCATCTTGCGCGTTTGTCCGAATACATAGGATCGGGAGACGCGCAACAGCCTCGTATCGGAGAAGCAATTCAGTGTGTCAGCGACTCCTACTATAACGAATACGCAAAAACGGCGTTTGAAAACTACCGGGATCGTTTGGAAGACATTGCGTATCTCGCATCTGTTGCGAGCGGCTACACGAATCTTGCCGAATTTCTCTCCGATGTCAGTTTGAGCGAACAGTTTCAGGAGGATGGAGAGAAACCAAACCATCAACTGGTGCTTTCTACCATTCATCAGGCAAAGGGTTTGGAATGGGATGTCGTATTTATTATTGGCTTGCGTGAGTCCTGGTTTCCGCATCAAAAATCATTTCAGGATAGGGCGAGCTTGGAAGAAGAACGGCGACTCTTTTATGTTGCCGCAACCCGCGCACGTAAAAAATTGTATTTGTTGTACCCGATGCTGCATCGGGGTTATGGGGGAGGGGAATCCGCTGCAGAGGCATCACTCTTTTTGCGTGAGCTGGATACATCGCTCTATGAGCGGAATGCGGAAGATGCGCGTCAAGAAGCGCTATATACAGATGATGACACGCTTGATAGTGATGACGACCGTCCTACCACGTTCTTAAATTTTTATTTGAAGAGAAAAGAGGAAGAAAAATAGAGAAGATAAGAGAAACTTGCAAAGAAAAAAGGATCTTCGGAGAGATCCTTATGATATACAGATGACGAAACGATGAAAACGACCATCAGCGACGCCGCATACCTCCTTGTGGCGGGGTGTTGGCATACATACGCGCGCAGGTGGTGACCAACACGCCCAAAGCCAATGGGTATATTGGCCACCACTCCGGCTTTGATAGGCCGAGGAGCACCCCACCGAGGGTGTGAAATATCCCGGAAATGCAAATGCCTGCCGAGACATAAAAAAATCCTCCCGCGTGTGGCAAAATATAGTTTCGCGGCACCAGCGAAACTATAAGCGCGCTGATCAAAAAATACTCAAAAGCTCTCGTATCCACGGTCATCTCCTTAAAAAAGTGAAAGAGCAAAAAATATGTGCTATTATACCAGAAATAGCATAATTGTCAACCCACCGAGCGAAAAAATCGGTAATTGTTGGACTTGCGAAGTCCAACAATTTACAATCCTCATTAGACAACCCACACAGGGAATTCTCTAACAGAGTAAAGTACAACAGTAGAGCATGAAATACGAGTTTTATTAACCACGCAGAATACTCCAGCCTTTTAAGGCTGGAGATGCATGCGACCCGGAATGAGGCAACGTACGTTGCCGAATGGAGGCAATTCTGTCATGATTGGTCCATGGAATATAAAACAGGCGCATCAACCAAATTTCCCGAACTGGAAGAATTCTTGTGGGGCAGCTCATTCTGGGCGGATGGCTACTTTGCCGAAAGTGTAGGGGTAAAGAATGAAAGTACGATCAGACAATACATCAACGACCAATCATGACCATAGGAGTAAATTCTCCGCCCTTTAGGGCGGGGATTACGTTAATTTTGTTTATGTGCTTACACTCATCCGACGATCACGTTAAAGTGAAAGTTTACATACCGCAATAAACCTGACTGCCGATAGTGGGCTGGTACGGAATGACGGATATGGATTCCCGCCTTTGCGGGAATGACAAAGGGGTTGTGCATCATGGTGGAAAACTGCATATTGACGGCTATAAAACCATATTCTATACTGCATATACAAAGTGCGTATAATATCCCTTACACGCATATTCTGTATAAATATATACAACTAGAATAGAGTTGATACGCCCTATTCCCATCTATAAATATTTAATGTATAACATGCTAACTTTCCTATTCTGTGCGCATCCCTTATTTTGACGACTACCTGCTCTATCTGCAGACGCAAAATTATTCTATAGAAACCGTGTACAACTACGAACGCGATCTCAAAGTGTTTGAGCGGTTTTTAGACGAGCTGCGCGTGCCGTTTGTCAAACTGGATAAAAAAACCGTCAATCAGTATAAAGCTTACTTAACGTCTATAGACCGTAAAACAGCGGAAGATGTGAAGCATGCGGAAAAACTCTCCCCGCAATCCATAAACCGTACGCTCTCCGCTTTACGCTCATTTTTAAAATACCTCGTGGAAACCGATCTGCCATCCCCCATCGCTCCGGACGCAGTGCAGCTGATACGTACCAATAAAAAGCATGCGCGTGTTGCCGAATTGGCGCAATTGGTAAAGCTCATAGAAGCTCCGTCTACTATGGAAAATGATCTTATAATCGCCTTGCGTAACCGCGCCATGTTAGAGGTGCTGTTTGCCACCGGAATGCGTATTTCAGAGCTCCTGGGGCTTAACAGGGCTCATATAGACGGTTCCGGACGTATATTCATCCGTGGAAAGGGGAAAAAAGAGCGTTTTGTGTATATGACACCCCGCGCATCTAGACATTTACAGGATTATTTGAATGTACGCAATGATAGCCTTGGCGCGTTGTTCATTCCCTACCGCGGTAAAAACACGACACCTGACAGAGTAACCAAACGACGCATCTCTCCCAACTACCTGCAAGGGAAAATAAAACGCTATCGGGAAAAGTTAAAAATCAATGTGCCAACATCAGCGCACTCGCTGCGGCACGGGTTTGCCACCTACTTGGCGGAGAGCGGCGCGAATCCTGCCGCCATACAGGTGCTACTTGGCCACGAGTCTCTCAATACCACGACCCGCTATGTGAATACATCGGACAAGTATGCTGAAACCACCCATCATAAATTTCATCCCTTGAAAAAAGATGATTGTTAAGTTGTTCATGGCCTATAGGCTAATTCGCACGAATTAGCCTATAGAAAAAATACTTATTTAAATGAGTATTTCCATGTACTATTGCGTACTCCTTTCCTCTTACTTCGTACTACTCATTTATGCAACACATCACACCGTCTGAAGCGGCGGAAAAATTGAAACTCGGACAGGAAGTTGTGCTTCTGGATGTACGCACGCCGCAGGAGTATGATGAAGCACATCTCAAAAATGCCGTCTTACTCCCCTTGCAGAGCTTATCGCAAGAGTCACTGGAGGCGCGAGGTTTGGGAAATGGTATCAGAGATAAAGAAATTATCATCTACTGCCACTCCGGAGGCCGTAGCTTAGCCGCGTGCTCGTTTATGAGCCAACTCGGCTACACCAATATAAAAAACCTCACTGGCGGTATTTCCCGCTGGGAAGATAGAAGTCTTGTGGTTGATGACATTGGATAGGAGTATTAAAGCAAATGTTGGACTTGCGAAGTCCAACATCACCTACGAAAGTAGAAATTGGATGGGGGGTATTAGACATTTTTTTTACCCCCATCAATAATCGCGTC
>Ga0210037_1000375_pt1 | contig 34385 bp, 33 predicted proteins | sample CryGey08umfilter_3_FD_185451 | JGI IMG/M metagenome (GOLD analysis project Ga0210037, IMG submission 185451) | Groundwater microbial communities from aquifer in Utah, USA - Crystal Geyser 4/9/14 0.8 um filter (SPAdes) (version 3) | ecosystem: Environmental > Aquatic > Deep subsurface >...
ATGTAAATCCGTCTTTCCAGCGGATCCAGTCAAGGTAGTCAAGGCAGGCAGCATCATCCGGAAACCACGCCAAAAACTCGGCGTAGTTGCGCGGATAATCAACCCCAGCTTTGGGAGTCTTGCGCTGGGAGGTTGTGACCTTTGATTCCATTTCATAATAGTAGCATTACCGTAAATAGATGGATACCCCACTAAGATTATTAAGGCTGATGCCGCGCCGTTTTGCTCCAATAGCCCGCCTTCTGGAAGCATAACAGTAGAACAAAAGGAGTCAAACCACGATTTTTCAAATTTCTGATAGACCTCGCCATCGTTTTTCCTTCGGAGGTAAACCGTGGTCTGTTTTTTCAGAATATTCTCTGTTCCGCTTCATAAACTCGCCGGAAAACGCTAGAATCTGCGCTTTGCAATTGACCTCATCAAAGGAATTCTAATATGTCCATGTCCGACCGCGACGGTTTTATCTGGTATGACGGTAAACTTGTGCCTTGGCGCGATGCTACTACCCATGTATTGACCCACACCCTGCACTACGGCATGGGCGTATTTGAAGGGCTGCGCGCCTACGAGGCCGCTCAAGGCACGGCCATTTTCCGTCTCGAAGACCACACCAACCGTTTGTTCAATTCGGCGCACATCTTCCAGATGAAGATGCCCTACGACAAGGCCACCATCATCGAGGCACACCGCGAAGTAGTGCGCGCCAACAACCTTAAATCCTGCTACATCCGCCCGATCTGCTTCTATGGATCGGAAGCGATGGGCATTTCTGCCAAGACGCTTTCTACTCATGTGGCGATTGCCGCCTGGCCGTGGGGGTCTTATCTGGGCGCGGAAGGCATGGAAAAAGGTATACGCGTCAAAACTTCCAGCTTTACCCGCCACCATGTCAACGCCAACATGTGCCGCGCCAAGTCTGTCATGACTTATGGCAATTCAATCATGGCGCACCAAGAGGCATCGAACGACGGCTACGATGAGGCGCTGTTGCTGGATGTGGAAGGCTTTGTCGCAGAAGGTTCCGGCGAAAATATTTTCATCGTCAAGAAGGGCAAGCTCTACACGCCCGATCTGACCTCCTGCCTGGAAGGGATTACGCGCGATTCCATTTTTGTGCTGGCCCGCGATATGGGCATCGAACTCATCGAAAAGCGCATCACCCGCGATGAAATCTATTGCGCGGAAGAAGCCTTCTTTACCGGCACGGCCGCCGAAGTGACCCCGATCCGCGAACTGGATCGCCGCACCATAGGCTCAGGTTCACGCGGCCCTGTGACTACCCGGTTGCAGCAGGCTTTCTTTGATTGTGTCGCGGGCAAACATCCGCAACATACCGACTGGTTGAACTACGTTTAAGGAGTGGCATCGTGAGCAAACAAGACATCACACAGCGTTACATTGAAGTGACAGCGCATGATCTGCCTCTGTCCTGCCCGATGCCTAACATGAGTGTATGGAACGCGCATCCCAAGGTCATAATTCCATTGAAAAATGGTGGTGAGGCGCGTTGCCCGTATTGCGGGACACTTTACAAATTCAAGGGCGATTTGCCCAAGAGTCATCACTAATCGGCTCATCCATGAACGCCGTCATTCCCAGCGACTCGGGAATGACGGCGTGTGTTGGGTTTTCCTGCGCTATGAATAAGATACTAATTGTCGGTCCGAGTTGGGTAGGCGATTGCATGTTGATGCAGCCGATGCTGATGCGTCTCAAGCAACGCCATCTCGGCTGTCGGATAGACGTGCTCGCCCCGCCCTGGACAGCGGTGCTGCTGCACGCCATGCCGGAGGTGCATGACGTGATTGTCAATCCTTTCCCCCACGGCGCGTTGCACCTTGCCGCGCGCTATCAACTCGGCAAGCAACTGCGCGCGGCACACTACGATCAGGCCATCGTGCTGCCCAATTCGCTGAAATCGGCACTCGTCCCTTTGTTCGCCCGCATCCCCTTGCGCACCGGCTTTGTCGGCGAAGCGCGCTACGGCTTGCTCAACGATGCCCGCCGCCTGGATAAAACCGTATTACCGTTGATGGTGGAACGCTTCGCACAACTGGCCGAAACGCCTGACGGCAAGATTCCCCATCCGCTGGCGGACCCGAAACTGACTGTTACCGCAGCACAACGCGATGCCACGCTGAACAAGCTCGGACTCACGCTAGCCCAGCCTGTCGCGGTATTTTGCCCCGGCGCGGAATACGGCCCAGCCAAACGCTGGCCGGCGGCCTACTATGCCGAGACGGCGCAACGCCTGCACAAGCTGGGTTACGCGGTCTGGCTGATTGGCTCAAATAAGGACAGGGACGTGGCTGAAACCATCGTCGCCCTAAGCAATCAGAGCAGCGGCAATCAGACTTGCCGCAATCTGTGCGGCAGCACCGACCTTGCCGATGCCATCGCACTGTTATCGGTCGCTCAGCTTGTCATCAGTAACGATTCCGGTCTGATGCATCTGGCCGCCGCACTCGATCGCCCGATGCTGGCGCTGTTCGGATCGAGCAGCCCGCAATTCACCCCGCCACTGTCCGCGCAGGCGCAAGTCGTCAAATTGGACATCGAATGCAGCCCCTGCTTCAAACGCGAATGTCCGCTGGGGCATTTCAACTGCATGAACCAACTCACGCCCGACCTGGTGTGGAAAAAAATCCGCCGCGTCACGCCGCAGCACTAAATGAGTACCGACAAGATGCAAGACATACCCAAAACAATCTTCAAGGCTTGCGACATACGCGGTATCGTCGGCAAAACCCTCACGCCTGAAATCGTCGAGGCGATCGGTCACGCCATCGGTTCCGAAGCGACTGCACGCAATCAACACACCATCGCCGTAGGACGGGATGGTCGCTTATCCAGCCCGACCTTGATCGAATCACTCACGCGCGGCATCCAGAGCAGTGGCATCAACGTCATAGACATCGGCTGCGTGGCAACGCCCATCGCTTATTTTGCCGCTTTCGAGCTCAATACCCACTGCTGCGTGATGCTCACCGCCAGCCATAACCCGCGCGATTACAACGGCCTGAAAATCGTGCTGGCGGATGAAACGCTGTCCGGCGACGCGATACTCGCGCTACGCACGCGCATCCAACAGAACGACCTGACACACGGCAATGGCAGCTATACCCGGCAGGATGTCAGCGCCGCCTACATCGCGCGCATCGTTTCCGATGTCCATCTGGCGCGCCCGATGAAAATCACCGTGGATTGCGGCAACGGCGTGGCGGGCGCACATGTCGCCCGGCTGTACCGCCAGTTGGGCTGTACGGTAGAGGAGATGTATTGCGAAGTGGACGGGCATTTCCCCAACCACCACCCCGACCCTTCCGACCCGCAAAACCTGCAAGACCTGATCGCCGCCCTGCGCGACAACGACAGCGAGCTGGGACTAGCCTTCGACGGCGATGGCGACCGGCTGGGCATCGTCACCAAAGGCGGAAATATCATCTACCCCGACCGCCAGTTGATGCTGTTCGCCGCCGATTTGCTGAGCCGCCATCCGGGTGCAGAGATCATTTTCGACATTAAATCCACCCGCAACCTATTTGGCTGGATACAGAAGCACGGCGGCAAACCGACGCTTTGGAAGACCGGCCACGCGCTGCTCAAGGCCAAGATGAAAGAAACCGGCGCGCTGTTGGCCGGCGAGATGAGCGGGCATGTATTTTTCAAGGAACGCTGGTACGGCTTCGACGATGGGCTCTATACCGGCGCACGCCTGCTGGAAATTTTAAGCCGGGTCGCCAATCCCAGCGCCATGCTCAATTCCCTGCCTGATTCCTTAAGCACACCCGAGTTGCACATCCACACCGCCGAAGGCGAACATCACGCGTTAGTAGAACAATTAAAACAGACCGCACAATTTTGCGATGCACTGGAAATTATCACCCTGGACGGAATGCGCGTGGAATACGCTGACGGCTTCGGCCTGGCACGCCCTTCCAATACCTCGCCCACCATCATGCTACGCTTTGAAGCCGATACAACAGCAGCACTCACGCGCATCCAAAACGACTTCCGCCGCATCTTCCAGCAAGCCGCACCGCACCTGAAACTGCCGTTCTAATTTGGCGTGTGGCAACACATCAACGCCACGGCGCGGTGCTGCCAGCACGCGCCAGCTTATAACTTGCCTTGAACCCAGGCGGGGACGGAAGCCAGCGCAGCGGCCAGATGTTCGGGTTGCGTGCCGCCCGCCTGCGCCATGTCCGGTCTGCCGCCGCCCTTGCCGCCAACCTGAAGGGCGACGAAGTTGACCAGTTCGCCCGCCTTGACCCTGGCCGTTTGATCTTTAGTGACCCCGGCGATCAGAGTCACTTTGCCGTCCGTCACCGAGGCCAGCACGATGGCGGCGGAGTGGAGTTTGTCCTTCAGCCTGTCCAGCGTCTCGCGCAAAATCGCCGCATCCGCACCCGGCAGTTCAGCCGCCAATACTTGCAGGCCGCCTACCTCCTGCGCCCGCATCAGCAACTCGTCGCCCTGCGCCTCAGCCCATCTTAATTTCAGCGCAGCCAGCTCTTTTTCCAGCGACTTCACGTTGTCCAGAATCTGCACGATGCGCGCCGCCGCCTCACTGGGCTGGGTCTTGACGGTATCGGCGACTTGCTGCAACTGCTGTTCCTGCTGCTGGATCCGCGCCAGCGCGCCCTCGCCCGTTACCGCCTCGATGCGCCGCACCCCCGCCGCTACGCCGCTTTCCGAGATGATCTTGAACAGGCCGATGTCGCCCGTGCGCGCAACGTGCGTGCCACCGCAAAATTCGCGCGACGAACCGATATCCAGCACGCGCACCTCGTCGCCGTATTTTTCGCCGAACAGCATCCGCGCACCCGTCTGTTGCGCCTCAACGATACTCATCACCCGCGCTTGGGTTGCGACATTGGCGAGAATCTCGGCGTTCACAAGCGCCTCCACCCGACGAATTTCGCCCGAGGTCATCGGCTGGTTTTGTACAAAGTCGAAGCGCGTCTTGTCGGGGTCAACCAGCGATCCCTTTTGCTGGACATGCTCGCCCAACACTTCATGCAAGGCCTTGTGCATCAGATGCGTGACGGAGTGGTTACGCTCCGTCGCGCGGCGCGCGGCGATATTGACGCGGGCATTGACGGCATCGTTCACCGCCAATTTCCCGGTCGTAACCACGCCGTGATGACCGAACACCGTCGCCTGTATCTTCTGCGTGTCTTCCACCGCCAGGATGCCGTGTACGCTCTTCAACTCGCCAGAATCGCCCACCTGTCCGCCCGACTCGGCGTAGAACGGCGTATCGTCCAGCACCACCACGCCCTGCTCGCCTTCGTTCAGCTCGTTGACGGGAACGCCGTCCTTGTACAAGGCCAGCACGCAGCCCTTGTGTTCCAGCGTGTCGTAGCCGTGAAAAGTCGTGGTTTTGCCCGCGTATTCCAGATTCGCCGCCATCTTGAACTTGCCCGCCGCGCGCGCCTGTTGCTTCTGCTGCGCCATCGCCGCATCAAATGCGGCCACATCCACCGTCACGCCGTGTTCGCGGCACACGTCGGCAGTCAAATCCAGCGGGAAGCCGAAAGTGTCGTGCAGCTTGAACGCCAGGTCGCCGTTGAATACGGTATTGCCCGCTTGCGCCATGACCGCCAGTTCGGTTTCCAGTATCGCCATGCCGTTTTCGATGGTGGCAAAGAAGCGCTCTTCCTCCAGTTTGAGTACGCCCTTGACGCGCACTTGTTCGGCGGCCAGTTCCGGGTAGGCGCTGCCCATCTGTTCGACCAGGTCGGCGACCAGTTTGTAGAAGAACGCGTCTCTTGCGCCCAGTTTGTAGCCGTGGCGAATGGCGCGGCGGATGATGCGGCGCAGCACATAGCCGCGCCCTTCGTTGCCGGGAATCACGCCATCGGCGATCAAAAAGGAACAGGCACGGATATGGTCGGCCAGCACCTTTAACGAGGGCGAACCCAGGTCGGCACAATGCGTCTCACGCGCGGCCGCCTTGATAAGTGCTTGAAATAAATCAATTTCGTAGTTGGCATGAACCCCCTGCAACACCGCCGAGATACGCTCCAACCCCATGCCGGTATCTACCGATGGGCGGGGCAAGGGGTGCATCACGCCCGCCTCGTCGCGGTTGTACTGCATGAACACGTTGTTCCAGATTTCGATGTAACGGTCGCCGTCTTCTTCCGGCGTGCCGGGCAAGCCGCCGGGGATATGTGCGCCGTGGTCGTAAAAAATCTCGGTGCAAGGGCCGCAGGGGCCGGTGTCGCCCATCATCCAGAAGTTATCCGACGCATAGCGCGCGCCCTTGTTGTCGCCGATGCGGATCACGCGAGAAGATTCCAGCCCCAACTCCTTCGTCCAGATGTCGTAAGCCTCGTCGTCCTCGGCATAAACCGTGACATAGAGGCGGTCTTTTGGCAGCTTATAAACCTCCGTCAGCAACTCCCACGCATAAGCTATCGCCTCGCGTTTGAAGTAATCGCCGAAGCTGAAATTGCCCAGCATTTCAAAGAAAGTGTGGTGGCGCGCGGTATAGCCAACGTTTTCCAGATCGTTATGCTTGCCGCCGGCGCGCACGCATTTTTGGCTTGAGGCCGCCCGCGTATAGGGGCGCTTGTCGAAGCCCAGAAACACATCCTTGAACTGGTTCATCCCCGCGTTGGTGAACAACAGCGTCGGGTCGTCAGTCGGGACGAGCGAACTGGAGGCCACGACGGTATGTCCTTTGGAGGCGAAAAAATCGAGAAACTGCTGGCGGATTTCACTGCTTTTCATGTTTTACATCCATCACTGATTACGTTGCAACAGGCGGTACTCGAAGCGAATTCTGAACGCGCCGGACAAGGTGCGCATCATACCACGAGGGGCTTTGGCGGCTGTACCCCAAGTAGGGACGTAATGGGTTATGCCGGTTTATGCAGCAACACAATCTGTATGTCCATGACATTCGTGCCGGTCGGCCCGGTCTTGAAATGGCTGTGTGCGCCCAATGCGGCATCGAATTGCCGAAAGAAGGTATAGGAATCGTTTTCGTCCAGATAGCAGCGCGATTCCATTCCCACCCCCCGCGCCCGCGCCACCGTTTCGCCATTGACCTTTGCACCCGCCGCATCGGTCTGGCCGTCGCCACCATCCGTCCCGGCTGACAGCAAACGCACGCCCTGACAGCCCTCGATGGCCAAGGCGAAAGCGAGTGCCAGCTCCTGATTCCTGCCGCCTTTGCCCTTGCCGCGCACCCATACGGTGGTTTCACCGCCACTGATCAAACAGCGCTGATCACCCGGCTGCATGTCGGCCAATTCAGCACGCACCCGATCAGCCAGCCAGCGTGCCGCCGCGCGCGCCTCACCCTGTAGCGCGTCGGTAATGATTGCGGCGGAAAACCCCAGTTGCTCCGCCCCGGCCTTTGCCGCCGCCAATGCCTGCCGGTTGCTCGCGACAATCACATTGCGAGTCCTGCTCAAGCTCGTATCGCCATTTTTGACGGTTTCGGGTGCCCTTCCGGCAAGGCCCTGTTGCAGATAATCCACGACACGCCGAGGCAATTTATCCCGCAAGCCATATTTGACTATCACAGCCCAAGCATCAACAAAACTCGAATTATCCGCCGCCGCAGGCCCTGAAGCGATCACGTCCAGCGCATCGCCGATAACATCGGAAATAATCAGTGCCAGCAGCGGCGCGGGATAAGCGGCTTCGGCCAGCCTGCCGCCCTTCACGCCGGAAAGATGTTTGCGCACCGCGTTCAACTCGCAGATGCCTGCCCCCGACTCAAGCAACAGCCGGGTCACCTGCTGCTTGTCCTGTAGCGTGATGCCGCTGACAGGCGCTACCAGCAAAGCCGAAGCGCCTCCCGACAAGAGACAGATGACCAGCGTCCGCGCATCGGCGGTTTGCAGCATCTGCAAGATACGCCGCGTCCCCGCCACGCCCGCCGCGTCCGGCACAGGATGCGCCGCCTCGACCTGCCCGATGACAGACAAAGGCACGCTGCACCCCTGCTTGACGATGATCAGCCCCTCCATCATTTTGCCCGCCAACAGCGATTCAACGCCCTGCGCCATGCCCGCCCCCGCCTTGCCCGCCCCAACCACGAGGATGCGATCAAAGGCGGCAAGGTCATAGACCACCCCGTCCGCTTGCAACACCCCGTGCTCGACCCGCAGTGCTTGGCTCACCGCGTGACAGGGATCCACCGCTGCCAGCGCGGCCTTGAAAATCCACTCAACCGGCATCGCAATCCTCCCCGCCAAACAGATGTTCGATCGTTTCACACCCTATCCACGCGTGCTATTGACACCAATGTGCCTGGGCGCAAATTCCTGCCCCGTATCGCAGTACGGGAGCCGGGATAAAGATAGGCTATGTCATCGTTAGTTGTTGAAATTAAATGTATAATTTATATTGTCTTTAATAATCAATAACTTACGTTTTTATGGTGGCTATCATTGCCTAGTATTCATAAGGCTTGCGTGACCACCACTATTTAACTGTGATATAGCCTAAAGATATCAAGACTTCCCGTTATTCAAGCTCACTGTGCAACACCTTGAAAATCACGTCAAAACCGAAGCCGCGCGATTGCAAAAAACGCATTTGCCTGGCTTTTTCTTTGCCATCCTGCGGTGGTTTGCCGAATTTTCGCTGCCACACGCTGCGTGCGGCCGCCAGCTCACTGTCTTGCAAACCGGGCAAGGCTTGTTCGATCAGTTCGAGAGGAATGCCTTTCTGGCGCAATTCGTGGGTGATGCGCTGCGTGCCGAAACGGCCACGTCTGGCGTGCAATAACTGTGTGGCGGCGCGGCGATCCGACAGCCAGCCGCGTTCGATCAGATCATCCAGCAGGGCATCCAGTTCGTGCAGCGAAACTTCCCAATCAGACGATGGCGCGTCATCCGCCAATTGCTCAAAACCGCCATCATCGGGAGGCATGGATTGTTTTTGAAGCTGCGCCAATAATTTGCCGCGCAACTCGGCGCGGCTGTATTCACGCCGCGCCAGATACTGCAAGGCGCGGGTGCGCAGCGTTAATTCAGGCTTTTCCCTCACCTGGATGTCCCGCCAAAGTTATTCGGCTGCCTTCGCCTTTGCATCCGCTTTGCCTACAGGCGGCTGTCCGGCATCTATCAGTGTCACGCCGACTATCGTGCGTATCTTGTTCTCGATTTCGCGCGCCATTTCGGGACGGGAACGCAAAAATTCGCGCGCATTGTCTTTGCCCTGACCGATTTTTTCGCCGTTATAGCTATACCAGGAACCGGCTTTTTCGACCAGTTTGTGCAGCACGCCCAAGTCTATGATTTCACCCTCACGCGAGATACCTTCGCCGTACAGAATGTCAAAGAATGCCTCGCGGAAAGGCGGAGCCACCTTGTTTTTGACCACTTTGACGCGGGTCTCGTTGCCGACCACCTCGTCGCCCTTCTTGATTGCACCGATACGGCGGATATCCATGCGCACCGAGGCGTAAAACTTGAGCGCGTTGCCGCCCGTGGTGGTTTCGGGGTTGCCGAACATCACGCCGATCTTCATGCGAATCTGGTTGATGAAGATGACCATGGTGTTGGAACGATTGATATTGGCAGTCAATTTGCGCAAGGCTTGCGACATCAAACGTGCGTGCAAGCCCATTTGCGCATCGCCCATTTCGCCTTCGATCTCGGCTTTGGGTGTCAGCGCGGCAACGGAGTCAATCACCACCACATCCACCGAACCGGAACGCACCAGCATATCGGTGATTTCCAGCGCTTGTTCGCCGTTGTCCGGCTGGGAAATGAGCAGGTCTTCCACCTTGACGCCCAGCTTCTGCGCGTATTGGGGATCGAGCGCGTGTTCCGCATCAATGAAAGCGGCCGTGCCACCGAGCTTTTGCATTTCGGCAATGACTTGCAGGGTGAGCGTCGTCTTGCCGGACGATTCCGGGCCGTAGATTTCGATCACGCGCCCGCGCGGCAAACCGCCCACACCCAGCGCGATGTCCAGACCCAGCGAACCGGTGGATACCACTTGAATATCCTTCGCCACATCGCCAGCACCCATGCGCATGATCGAACCCTTGCCGAATTGTTTTTCGATCTGGCTCAACGCGGCCGAAAGTGCCTTGCTTTTATTCTCATCCATTTTCTTATTCCTTAAAAAATTGTGCGCGGATTATGGCATACCGAATTAAATCCGAACAGAACGAACGTTCTTTTAATTTACAGTCTTGCTGTTTGGCGAGCAAATGATACAAAAATGAGTTGGTAAATTATACGTTTCTACCCCCACGTTAACCCTCCCCCGCAAGGGGGAAGGAATATTTAAGCGATTTCGGTACGCTGGTTCAGCAAATCAATCGTGCCTTGCAGCGCAATGCGCACCGACCGGGCGCGCACTTCGGCACGGTCGCCGCCGACTTGCAGGTGTTGCACATGTGTCACGCCGTACTTTGTTCCCCAGGCGAACCATACCGTACCGACGGGCTTGTCGGGGGTGCCACCTTCAGGCCCCGCGATGCCGCTGACCGCCAGCGCCACTTCTGCCTTGCTGTTGCGCAATGCCCCCGCCACCATTTCGCGCACCACCGCCTCGGATACCGCGCCGTGTTGCGCCAGCGTCGCTGGCTCAACCCCCAGCATTTGCTGCTTGGAAACATTGGAATAAGTCACGAAGCCGCGCTCGAACCACGCCGAACTGCCCGCCACGGCGGTGACAGCCTGCGCCACGCCGCCACCGGTGCAGGATTCCGCCGTCGCCAGCATCAAGCCATGCGACTTGAGCAAGCCTCCCAGCTGCGCGGCGAGAATATCCATCAGCAGTTCAAACCCCGCGCCAAATCGTTCTGAATATCGCAAACCGCCTCCAGACCCACCCCGATGCGGATCAGGCCATCGCTGATGCCAGCCGCCGCGCGAGCCTCGGCACTGATGCGCGCATGGGTGGTGCTGGCGGAATGGCAGATGGTGGTGCGCGTGTCGCCCAGATTCGCGGTAATGGACAGCATTTTGGTATTGTCTATCACGCGCCAGGCGGCTTCCTTGCCGCCCTTGACTTCAAACGCCACGATGCCGCCGCCGGTTTTTTGCTGGCGCATCGCCAGTTCGTGCTGCGGATGCGAGGGCAAGCCCGGATAAAACACCCGCACCACATTGGGCTGCGCTTCCAGCCATTGAGCCAGTTGCAAGGCAGCCGCCGAATGCGCATCCATGCGCAGCTTCAGCGTTTCCATGCCTTTCAGAAATATCCAGGCGTTGAACGCGCTCATGGTGGGACCCGCCGTACGCAGGAAACCGTACACCCCTTCCAGCGTTTTTTTGTTGCCCAGCACCGCACCGCCCAGCACGCGGCCTTGCCCGTCGAGATACTTGGTAGCGGAATGAATCACGATGTCTGCGCCCAATTCGAGCGGACGTTGCAGGATGGGCGTGCAGAAACAGTTGTCCACCGCCAACAGCACACCGCGACTTTTGGCCACGGCGGCAATGGCCGCGATGTCGGAAATCTCGGTGAGTGGATTGGACGGCGTTTCCAGGAAGAACAGCCGGGTGTTGGGACGCACTGCCGCCTGCCATTCGGCCACGTTGCTGGCGGAAACATAGGTCGTCTCGATACCGAATTTCCTGATAATGTTGTTGAACAGGTTGACCGTTGCGCCGAACAGGCTGACGGATGCCACAACGTGGTCGCCCGCCTTCAATACGCCCATCACGCAGGCCAAAATCGCCGCCATGCCGGAAGCGGTGGCGACACATTGCTCCGCCCCTTCCAGCGCGGCCAGCCGCTGCTCAAACATGGTCACGGTGGGATTGGTGAAACGCGCGTAAATATTGCCCGGTTCTTCTCCGATAAAGCGTGCCGCCGCTTGCGCTGCGCTCTCAAAAACAAAACTGGATGTCAAAAACAGCGCCTCGGAATGCTCGCCAAACTGGCTACGCACGGTTCCGGCACGGATGCCCAAGGTGTCAGGTTGATAATTTTCTTCGTGCATTTGCTTAGACTCCTCTACTTCATACTATCGGCAAGGTTGGGTTTACCCTTCAGGACAAACCCAAGCTACAAAACCTATTTCTTACGACTGTCTCACATAGATGAGACGCTCATCGCCAGTTCCAGCTCCATCTGGTCATCATCTTCCGGCTTGTTATCCTTTTCGCCGTTACGCCGCGCCTCGATCGCATTCAGATATTGCGGGGTGATGTCGCCAGTGATGTAGATGCCGTCGAAACAGGAGGCATCAAAATCCACGATGGCAGGATTAGCCTTGCGCACCGACAATTTAAGATCTTCCAAATCCTGATAGATCAGCGCATCCGCACCGATTTCGCGGCAAATTTCCTCGTCGCTGCGGTTAGTCGCAATCAATTCCGCGCGGCTGGGCATGTCAATACCATACACATTGGGATAACGCACAGGCGGCGCAGCAGAGGCAAAATACACCTTCAACGCGCCGGCATCCCTGGCCATTTGCACGATTTCGCGGCTGGTCGTACCTCGCACGATGGAATCGTCCACCAGCAACACGTTTTTACCCTTGAATTCCATACCGATGGCATTCAGTTTTTGCCGCACCGATTTCTTGCGCATCGCCTGTCCGGGCATAATAAAAGTGCGACCGATGTAGCGGTTTTTGACGAAGCCTTCGCGGAACGGGATGTTGAGGCGGTTCGCCAATTGCAACGCACTGGGGCGACTGGAATCGGGAATCGGAATAACCACATCAATTTTCACATCCGGCCAGATGCGCGCCAGTTTGTCTGCCAGATATTCGCCCATATAGAGGCGCGACTCGTACACCGACACGCCGTCTATGACTGAATCGGGGCGGGCAAAATAAACATACTCAAAGATGCAGGAATTAAGTTTGTGCCGGTCACTGCACTGCTGGCTGTGCAATTTTCCTTCCAAATCAACGAACACCGCCTCACCCGGTTCGACATCGCGCAGAAACCTGAACCCCAAGGTGTCCAGCGCGACACTTTCCGAGGCGATCAAATATTCAGGACCGCAATCGGTATCACACATGCCGATGACCAGCGGACGAATTCCATAAATATCGCGGAACGCCACCAAGCCGTAACCGGCAATCATCGCCACCACCGCATATGCGCCACGACAACGCTGGTGTACGCCCGACACGGCGGCAAAAATGGCCGTCTTGTCCAGCCGCAAGCCCTTGGATTTGGATTGCAGTTCATGTGCCAGCACGTTGAGCAGCACTTCGGAATCGGAATTGGTATTGACGTGACGCAAATCCTGCACGAACAACTGTTTTTTCAGCTCTTCGGCATTGGTCAAATTGCCGTTATGCCCGAGTACGATACCGAACGGCGAATTCACATAAAACGGCTGCGCCTCGTTATGATCCACAGCGGAACCGGCGGTCGGATAACGCACATGAGCGATGCCCGCGTTACCCTGCAAGGCACGCATGTTGCGGGTGCGGAACACGTCGCGCACCAGGCCATTACCCTTGTGCAAATGGAGGGTGTTACCGTCCATCGTCGCAATGCCGGCGGCATCCTGACCGCGATGCTGTAGTACCTGCAAACCGTCATACAACAACTGGTTGGCAGGCATATGCGAGACCACTCCGAGAATGCCACACATAATAATTTCCTAAAAGTTAACGACGATTTCTGTAACGCATATGCTGCGCGATATTGTCCGGCAGCCACGCCTTGGTCAGCAATGCGACATCTTCTGCGGTTCTGCTAAATTGCGCGTTGCGCCAGAACCCCTGCTCGGGAAGGCCAGACAAACCCGCCAACCACACCAGCACCAAGACCACCAGTGCCCCGCGCAACAAACCAAATAACCCGCCCAGCACACTATCCATGCCGCCCAGCCCGGCGGCCTTGACCAGTCTGGATATGAGCCAGGCGAACACCCCCCACCCCAGCAACGCCACAATGAATACCAGCACATATGCCAATATCACTCGCGTCTCCGCCTGATTGATGGGCAACCAATGCTCGATCTCACCGGCATACAATTTGCTTAACACGAAGGCCACAGGCCAACCCGTCAGCGACAACACCTCGTGAATAAAGCCGCGCCACCATCCCAGCAACAGCGAGAGCAGCGTGATGCCTATCACCCCATAATCAAAACTCGTCATTCAGCCATCTTGATAACGGGATGCAGACCGTGCTTTTCCAACAGAATCCGCACTTGATCCGCCTTGCTGCGATCCTTGTAAGGCCCGACGCGCACCCTTGTCGTGCCGCTGATTTGTTCGGTATAAGCCTTGAAACCCCACGCTTTCAGCTTATCGGCTTCATTCGCGGCCGTCGCGGCATTAGCAAACGCACCTACTTGCAGGAGATATGCGCCATCCGCTGATATCACAGGCTTATCTTTAGCGGGGGCGGCGATTATGGGAGGGGGTATCACCGCTACCGGCTTGGCAATGGTGGTCGGCTTATTGCTCGTCACGGCGGCAACCGTTGCGACAGACTTTACCGCAGACTCGGTAGTAGCGGCGGCAACGGAAGATGCGTCAACAGGCGCGTTTTGCTCATCCAGTGAAGTCACTTCATTCACCGCAGAAGGCGCGATGCCGGGAATAAAATCGCCCGCCTTGTCGGCATTTGGAATGCGCAATTCAATATCCTGTCCGCTAGGTTTGGGTTCGCTGTCCAGCACCATAGGCAGTATCACCACAACCGCCAGCGCAAGTGCAATCGAGCCTATCAGGCGGCGACGAGCGCGGCGCTTGATGTTCAATTCTTCTTCAGTTTGTTGCTTTGCCATGGTTTAACCTGTAATGACGAGAGAAGCACCGCAAGAATTTCCCGCCTGAACAAGCTCCGCTCAAAACAGAAAAATGCTTTTATTTCAAATGATTAGACGCGCATCGCGCGTGACGCGAGTACGTCCGCCACCGTATAGAACGATCCGAAGGCGGCGATTCTATCATTTTCACCCGCCACGTTACAGGCATGAGCAAGCGCATCTGCCGTATTGGAAAAAATGGTGACCGAGCCGCGCACCCCAACTTGATGCAACACGGCGGCAAGTAACTGCGCAGTCGCGCCGCGCGGCGCATCTATCCCGGCCACCAGCCAGCTATCAATACAAGGATTCAACGCCGCCACCACGCCTGCCATATCTTTATCCTTGAGCATGGCAAACACCGCATAAGTGTGCGGACAAGGTGGCAGATTCGCCAGATTTTGCGCCAGCGAGCGCGCCGCATGCGGGTTGTGTGCGACATCCAGAATCAACTGCGGCTTGCCCGGCACAAACTGGAAGCGCCCCGCCAATTGCACCTCGGTCAGCCCGCGTCGCACCGCCGCCATGCTCACTGGCAACTTGTCCTTCAGCGCATCGAGCGCCGCCAGTGCGGCACTGGCATTATCCAGTTGAAACGCCCCCCGCAACGCCGGATGCGGCAAGGAACTGCGCGCAGCCACCCGACTGCGATAGTCCCACTGCCCCTGATGCGGCGTAAAACCGAACTCCTTACCGATACACCACAGTTCCGCGCCGATGGCCTCGGCGTGGTCGCGCAACGCCGCTGGCACCTCTCGGTCCGCGCAAATCGCCACGCGACCCGGCCTGAAAATACCCGCCTTTTCAAAGGCGATCGCGTCGCGCGTCTCGCCCAGATAATCGGTGTGATCTATATCCACACTGGTCACCACCGCACAATCGGCATCGAAGGCATTCACCGCATCCAGCCTGCCGCCCAGCCCCACTTCCAGGATGACGACATCCACCTCGTGCGCCCTGAACAACTGCATCGCCGCCAGTGTGCCGAATTCAAAATAAGTGAGGGGGATTGCAGATAATTCTGGCGCGACTAACGATTGTTCCCGCCCCTTCAAGGGGAGCACTAGAGCGGAGACAGGTGTTTTGCGCACCCGTTCAATTTCCTCGAACGACGCGCACAACTCCGCATCGCTCACCGGCTGCTTGCCGACGCGCACCCGCTCGTTGTAATGCAGCAAATGCGGCGAGGTATAGCAGCCGACCCGGTATCCGGCGGCGTGCAACATCGCTTCCAGCATCGCACACACCGAGCCTTTGCCGTTGGTGCCACCGACCACGATGACCGGAAAATTAGGGGTGAGCGCCAGACGTTGCTTGACGCAAGCCACACGCTCCAGCCCCAGCGCAATGGTCTTGGGGTGCAGCGATTCAAGATAGGTGAGCCAGTCAGTTAATGAAGAGGGCATATTCCGTTATGTTAATTACAACTGCACGCCGAATTTGCGCAGAACGGGCAACATCACGAGGTAACATCCAGCCGTTGCCGCCATTGAAAGCACGAGGCTCAACCAGAAGCCCATGCCCTGCTTGATCAGCAGCGGCAACAGCAGGAACAATACCAATGATGGCAACACCAGCCAGAATATCTGACCGGATAGTTCACCGATGCGCGCCGCCGCACCCCCCTCTACATACAGCCAGACGAATGCCATCAAGGAAGTCAGCGGCAAGGCGGCGATCAGGGCGGCGAAGCCGCTGCTGCGCTTGGCTATTTCCGTTATCGCCACAATCAGAATGGCGGAAAGGGCGACTTTCAGGGCGTAGTAAAACACTATGCGGCAACCTCACTGGCCGCCGGTTGTTTGGTCAGCAGGGTCATCAAGGTGGCCAATTGATTACGCATTTCACGTCTATCAATAATCCTGTCCACCGCGCCGTGTTCGAGCAGAAATTCTGCACGCTGGAAGCCTTCCGGCAGGGTTTCACGCACGGTTTGCTGGATCACGCGCGCGCCGGCGAAGCCGATCAATGCCCCCGGTTCGGCGATCACCACGTCACCCATGAAGGCGAAGCTGGCGGACACGCCGCCCATGGTAGGATCGGTCAACACCGAGATGAACGGTAGTTTTTCTTCGGAAAGTTGCGTCAGCGCGGCACAGGTCTTGGCCATCTGCATCAATGACAGCAAGCCTTCCTGCATCCGCGCCCCACCGCTGGCAGAGAAGCAGATGAACGGACATTGCTGCCCCAGTGCGACTTGCACGCCACGCACGAAACGTTCGCCGACCACCGAACCCATCGAGCCGCCCATGAAGCTGAATTCAAACACGGCAACCACCACCGGGACGGACTGGATCGTGCCTTGCAGCACCACCAACGCATCATCTTCGCCAGTGTTTTTCTTGGCGGCAATCAGACGCTCGGAATAAGTCCGGCTGTCCTTAAATTTGAGCGTATCAACAGACAGCACTTCCGCGCCAATCTCGAAACGGTTTTCCTCATCCAGCAACCAGTCCAGACGGCTGCGAGCCGAAATCCGGTGATGGTGGCTACAGGTCTGACATACGCCGTGATTTTTCTCCAGATCGGAGTGATAGATCACCGTCTGACAAGACGGACATTTGCTCCATAAACCTTCCGGCACGATCTTTTTGGCATCGCCTACACGGCGCTTGATTTTTGGCGGTAATAATTTCTGAAACCAGCTCATTTTTTCTCCTCCCATACTTGATCTATAGCGGGTCGCAGCCTGGATTACGCGCTAAAGCCGCAAACCCAGGCTACTGCATTGTTTGATTTACGATTGATCCAGGGCGGCGCGCAATTCCTTAACCAGCGCGCCCACCTTGTCGAGTACCGTGGCTTCTGTCGAATTCTCGATTTCCTCGACGATGCGACTGCCCACCACCACGCCATCGCACAGCCTCGCTACCGCTTTTGCGGTGGCAGCATCGCGGATACCGAAGCCCACGCCGATAGGCAGCTTGATGTGACGGCGCAACTGCGGCAGCTTTTGTTCAATGGCGGATAAGTCAATACTGCCCGATCCCGTCACGCCCTTTAACGACACATAGTACACATAGCCGCGAGCCAGACGGGCAACCTGTTCGATGCGCGCCTCGGTGGTGGTCGGCGCAAGCAGGAAGATCGGCGCAATATTATGGCGTTGCAGATGTTCAAAAGCGTCATGGCTTTCTTCCGGCGGAAAATCCACCGTCAGCACGCCATCTACCCCCACGTCACTGCAACGTTGCGCGAACAACTCCCAGCCCATCGCCTCGATCGGATTGCCATAACCCATCAACACCACGGGCGTTGTCGCATCCTGCTTGCGGAACTCGGCCACCAGGCCCAACACGGAACGCAGCGAAACGCCCAATTTGAGCGCGCGCTCGGAAGCGCGCTGAATGGTCGGTCCATCCGCCATCGGGTCGGAAAACGGCACGCCCAGTTCCAACACATCCGCTCCCGCCGCAACCAGTGTATGCAGCAAGGCCACGGTGAGTTCAGGCGAAGGATCGCCTGCGGTAACGAAAGGAATCAGCGCCTTGCGGTTTTGTTGTTTGAGTTGGTCAAAGGTTGCTTGTATACGGTTACTCATAGCCTGATTCCCTTGATCTGTGCCACCGTGTTCATATCCTTGTCGCCGCGACCGGAGAGGTTGACCAGCAGCACCGTATCCTGACTCAGGGTTGGCGCGATTTTCATTGCGTGCGCCAAGGCATGACTGGATTCCAGCGCGGGAATAATGCCCTCGAAACGGCACAGCGCGTCAAATGCGGCGATCGCCTCGTCGTCCGTGCTGACCACATATTCCGCGCGCCCCATTTCCTTGAGCAGGCAATGCTCAGGGCCGACACCGGGATAATCCAGCCCGGCGGAAATCGAATGCGTCTCGGTAATCTGACCGTTTTCATCCTGCATCAGGTTGACGCGATTGCCGTGCAACACGCCGATTTTGGCGTTAGCCGTCAAAGGCGCGGCGTGTTTGCCCGTTGCCAGACCAAAGCCCCCCGCTTCCACGCCGATAATGCGCACGCCCTTTTCTTCGATATAGGGATAGAACAGCCCAATCGCGTTCGAGCCACCGCCCACGCAGGCGATCACCGCATCCGGCTGGCGACCGATCATTTCCGGCATCTGAATTTTGGCTTCCACGCCGATGATGCTCTGGAAATCGCGCACCATCATCGGATAAGGATGCGGCCCCGCCGCCGTGCCAAAGATATAAAAAGTGCTCTCGACATTGGTCACCCAGTCGCGGATCGCCTCGTTGCAGGCATCCTTGAGCGTCTTCGAGCCGCTGGTCACTGGCACAACTTTCGCGCCCAGCAACTTCATGCGAAACACGTTGGGCGCCTGGCGCTGGATGTCTTCCGCACCCATATACACGATACATTCCATGCCAAAACGCGCCGCCACCGTCGCCGTCGCCACGCCATGCATCCCCGCGCCGGTCTCGGCAATCACCCGTTTCTTGCCCATGCGACGCGCAAGCAGTGCCTGCCCCATCGCACTGTTGATCTTGTGCGCGCCAGTGTGATTCAAGTCCTCGCGTTTCAGATAAATCTGCGCGCCGCCCAGGTGTTCAGACAGGCGCCTGGCATGATAAATGGGGCTGGGACGACCGACATAATGCTTTAATTCATAAGCCAGTTCGGCTTTAAAATCGGCATCATCACGAAAATGCAGATACTGCGCGGTCAATTCTTCGACGGCGGGAATCAGCGTCTCGGCCATATACATGCCGCCGAATTGACCGAAATGTCCGGTGCTGTCTGGATAGTTATACATTTACTCGTTCAACCCTTTGTAATTTGTTCGCATCACTTCATGCATGAAACGCGCGATTTTCGCTGCGTCCTTTACGCCCTTACTCGCCTCGACCCCGCTGGAGACATCCACTGCATAAGGCTGAACCTGGCGGATACCTGCTGCTACATTTTCCACCTCCAGCCCACCCGACAAAATCAGCGGCAAGGGAAAATCCCCCGGGATCAAGCACCAGTCAAAGCGTGCGCCCGTGCCCCCCGGTATGCCTTCGACATGCGCATCCAGCAATAAACCTTGTGCGTGCTGAAAATCCGCCGCGCATTGTAACAAATCCACCCCTGGCTTGACGCGAATCGCCTTGAGATAAGGTTTATTGAATTGCCCGCAAAATTCGGGGGATTCATCGCCATGAAATTGCAGCACATCAAGCCGAACCGATGCCAGCACCTCGCGCACAAACTCGGCAGTTGCATTGACAAACAATCCGACCACGCTGACAAAAGGCGGCAATACGGCGGCTAACCGCGCCGCTTGCCCGATAGTTACATGGCGCGGACTCTGCTCATAAAACACCAGCCCGATAGCATCCGCACCGCTCCTGGCTGCCGCGAGCGCATCCTCTGCGCGGGTGATACCGCAAATTTTTACGCGACAGGAGGCAGGCGGCAGGATGCGGGATTCAGATAATCCTGCCCCCACTTCCACGCTTTGCGCTTTAACGCCCTTAACATCCCGCTCATCCATGCTCAATCCTCAATCCTCAATCCTCAATCCTCAATCCTCAATCCTCAATCCTCAATCCTCAATCCTCAATCCTCAATCCTCAATCCTCAATCCCGCATCCTGTATTTGAGGTAATCCCCATTTTGCATCGTAAGAAATCCGCCGCAAGTATAAACCATCGGGTGCGAAAGTCGGCGCGGCAAGGCGGCGCTCGCGGCTTGCCAGCACCTCGGCCAGCCACGTCGGCGGATACTTGCCCTTGCCGACATACACCAGACAACCCACGATGTTGCGCACCATATGATGCAAAAATGCGTTCGCCTGCAAGTCGAACACCAGCCTCTCTCCTTCACGATAAATATCTATATTATTCATACACTTAATTGGTGACTTTGCCTGGCATTCCGCCGCCCTGAAGGCGCTGAAATCATGTTCGCCCAACAAATACTGGGTCGCTTGCTGCATGGCCGCCAAATCCAGCGGCAAATGAAACCAGCCGACCTTGCCCGCCTGAATGGCGGAACGCACCGGACGATTCAGCAGCAAATAGCGATAACTGCGCCCCTGCGCCGAAAAGCGCGCATGAAACTCATCGGACACCGGATGCGCCCAGCGTACCGAGATACTGTCAGGCAGCAGCGCGTTTACGCCACGCACCCAGGCGGTCAAGGGCCGTGCGTGCGGCGCATCGAAATGCACCACTTGCTCCAGGGCATGTACGCCAGTATCGGTACGCCCTGCGGCAATAACTGAAATCGGCGCATCGGCAATTTGGCTCAACGCCGCTTGCAGGGCATCCTGCACGGTGGGTTGGTCCGGCTGGCTTTGCCAACCAGAATAAGGGCGACCATCATATTCGATGCCTAACGCTATTCTCATCGCACCGCCACCCCCAACAACAGCACCAAGCCTGCCAGCAACAAGCCATCGAGAAGGGTAAAACGACAAACTGGCAATTCCAGGGTTTGATTCGCTGCAACTTGCGGCTCAAACAGACTTTGCAGCACCGCCTGCCAGGTACGGGTTTCGCGCAGCATCGCCACCTCGGCATAATGCAGCGTCAGCGCCAGACGTACCGCCATCCGTTCCCGCGACAAACCCAACCATTGCAAAGGCACGAACAGCGCGTAAAGCCCCGCCATCAATTGCTGCCGATGCAGTCTGTCCAACAGAATAGCCAAAGCAGCCAGCGCGACCAGCAGCCGCATTAACTGCAAACCACCATCGAGCAGCCCTTCGCGGCTGGGACTGAATACCCCCAACTCCTCCAACAATGCCTGCCCCGGTGTGCTAAAGGCATAAATCACCCACAAGGAAAGCATGATCCAGCGGGTGCGGCGCAGCAACTGAACGAATTTGTGGCGGGATAATGCGCAGGCAAACGCCAGGACTACCGCGCCCGCTATCATCAAGCGCGCCGGGGCCAAAAATTGCATCGCAGCAACCAGCAGACACCAGACAAGAATCTGCGTGGCAGGATGTAATTTCCCAAGGTGTTGCCCCATACGCCTGACTCCCAAAAAAAAACGGCAGCTCACGAAGAGCTGCCGAAACGCACCAATAGTCAATTAAGCCAGTTGCTTCAGGATCAGTTGCGCCTGCTGCTTTTGCTCATCATCTCCGTCCAGCATGACTTCATCGAGAATTTCGCGTGCGCCGATTTCATCCCCCATCTCCTGATAAGCGCGAGCCAGATCAATCTTGGTCGCCACTTCCTGATATAACTCGACCGCATCAACCGGTGCAGCATCCGCCACGGCTAGCTTGTCATCAACGGATGCGGCGGCGACAGGTTGCACGATGTCATCCATATCGAGACTTATATCGGCAAGGTTGATTTCCGGGACATGTGCGGCAGTCTGTTCCTTCCCCTCATCCAAGGGGAAGTCCAGCATAAATTCCATACCGTTATCTTCTTGTGCAACCGTTTTGTCCGCCCCGGTTTCGGCTTCCGTTGCCGTAGCTTGCGCTTCGGGCTGAACTTCAGGAGCCGCAGTTACATCGAAAATCAGGTCATCGAGATCCGGCACTTCCCCCTCTTCCGGTTTTTTCGCCACAGCAGATTCCGGCTCATATGAAGAAATATCAAAATCCAGCATATCCGGTACAGGCAGTGAAGGAATGGTCGCCGTTACGTCAAAATCCACCTCGTCCACCGGACTGATAACAGGCTGATTTTCCGTCAAGTCAAAATCCAATCCTTCTTCCTGAATCGCTTTTGAATCCGCCGCTTCAGATTCGCCAGCCACGTCAAATACCGCGCTATCCAGCGGCATTGCTGCGGCGTTGGCCGACAATTCATCCGCTGTAAAATGTGGCTGAGAATGAATGGCTGTCGCACTATCCGCATCTTCGATGCCGGATGCATCGCCCAATCCCAACTTTCTGGCCAACACGCCAGCCTGGCGAATCGCCTCTTCATCACCTGACCGCTGCAACAGGTCTTCTGTCGCCAAAAATGCCTCAATATCCTTGCGATCCGCGTAGATACCCAGCAGCTTCAAATGAATCTGGTGATTGTCAGGCGTGTGCGACAAAGCGTCTTTAAGCACCCGCTCTGCCTGCTCATCCCGACCAAAATTCAAGAACAAATCTGCCTCACCGATCGGGTCAATTTCCTCCTGTTCAGCAGGCTTGATTTCGGCACCCGCCTCTCCCACCGTAAAATCGCCGGTATCGGGAGACGGCACAACGGGCTCGGTCAGATGACCGGTTGAGGCACCGATAGTATCGGCACCCATCTCGGTGCCGGGTTGTTCTGAATCTTTAACCGCGCCTTTGCGACGACCCAGCATCACCCCCAAACCGCCCAAGGCAAGCAACACAGCCGCGCCGATGCCCAATGCGAGCGGCGAAGCCATCAGCATATCCAGCAATGAAGGTTCTTCAACAACGGGCGCGGGTTTCACCGCACTAGCGGCTGCCACCGCACTGGTTGCTGCGACCGCACTGGTTGCTGCGACCGCACTGGCAGCCTCAACCCCCGCTACGGATGAAACTGCCAAGGCACCCGCTTCAGACTTGAGTTCAGCCAGGCGCTGCATGTCTTTAAGATTTCTTTCCAGCAACGCGGTACGAGTCTTTGCTTCGCCTAACGCCTTACTCGCCGCAATCGCTTCCTCTGCGGCTGCATCATGATGATCCTGAGCCTTGGCGGCTCGTCCGGCCGCACCCGAGGCAATTTTGTCACCGGGTGTTTCACCCTTGGAAAGACGTAGCACCTCCTTGGCGGACTCACTGGCTACGGGTGTTTTATCGGCCGCCGCAGCGGTAATTTTGCCGCTAACTGCCTGACGGGGAGTCGCAGACTCGGCTCTGTTGGTAGCCGCGCCAGCCAATTTTTGACGGTACGCATTCCAGTCGGAAGCCTGAGCATGAATCTCCTGAATCGCTTCCGATTGAGTCACGTTCATCAACGCATCCTGATCCGGCTGACGCAGGATTTTACCGACACGGATACGATTCATATTTTCGCCGTCGAACTGATTAACATTGGTGCGATACAAGGCGACCAACATACGTTCCAGGCTGACACCCTCCGGCTTGATACCCGCCGCGATTTTGTTCAGGGTATCGCCGCGTTTGACGTTAATACTACCGGTTGCGACATAGGTAGAACCCGTCACTATATTTTGTTGCGGTGCGGCAGCAAGCTGTTTCTCGACGGCTTTTTTAACAGGCTTGAGCACGGGTGCCGCTGCCTCATACTGAGACACCGGAACGGCGGTCAGCGGAGCAGATTGCAATGCAGCGGGCGCAACAACCCGCACTTCTGCCGCTTTGGGTCGCGCAGCGACGTAACCGGGAGGATCAAGCAAAAAAGTATATTCGCGCAACAGCTTACCGGACGACCACGACAGCTCAACCAGCAAACTGACAAACGGATCATTGACTTCCTGATTGCTGCTTAACTTGAGGTAAGCATCGCCATTCGCACGATTCTCGACCAGAAAGCTGTATTTGATGCCTTGGGGGTATTCCAGACCAGCCCCCTTGTAAGCATCAGGTGACGCGAGACGTGCAACCAGGCTGGATTTATCCGCTTTGCTGACCGCCACCAATTCGATTTCAGCCTTAAGCGGTTGCCCCAGCGCCGAAACCACATTGATACTGCCCAGTCCCACGGCGTGAGCCAAAGTACCCAGCGTCAAACCAACCGCTACGCCCAGGATTTTCAGCATGAACTTCGGGCTGGCTGATCTTGCTTGTCCGCCCACCAGACTAGCCGGTTGTTTTATAAGTGTTTTTCGCACGCTAGTTGCCTCGCTGTATGTATTAACCACAAAAATATCATTACCGGGCTATCCGAACAAGCCGAAAATGCCCGAATGCAAACTATTTCAGATAATCGGTAATCAAAATCTCGGCGATTTGCACACTGTTCAACGCCGCGCCCTTGCGCACGTTATCACTCACCACCCACATATCCAAGCCCAGTGGATGAGAAATATCCTCGCGTATCCTGCCGACGTAAGTCGCATCGGTCCCCGCCGCATCCACCGCAGTCGGCCAGCCGCCCGCCACCCGTTCATCCATCACTACCACGCCGGGTGCCTTTTCCAGCAAGGCACGCGCCTGGGCTGCGGTAATTTTCTGCTTGGTTTCGATATGCACGGCTTCAGAGTGACCGTAAAACACCGGCACGCGCGCCGCCGTCGCATTCACCAGAATGGAGTCATCCTCCATGATCTTCTGGGTTTCCCAGACCATCTTCATCTCTTCCTTGGTGTAGCCATTTTCCATGAACACATCAATCTGCGGCAACACGTTGAAGGCGATGCGTTTCGGATAGACCACCGCTTCCGTATCCTGAGAATTGAACAGCGCGCGGGTTTGCGCGGCCATTTCATCTATCGCCTCTTTACCTGTACCGGACACCGCCTGATAAGTCGCCACGTTGATGCGCGCAATGCCCACCGCATCCTTGATCGGCTTCAACGCTACCAGCATCTGAATGGTCGAACAGTTCGGGTTGGCAATAATGCCACGATTCCTGTATTGCGCGATGGCATGCGGATTGACTTCCGGCACGACCAGCGGGATGTCGCGGTCATAGCGAAAATGTGCGGTGTTATCAATCACCACGCAGCCCGCCGCCGCCGCGATAGGCGCATATTTTTCCGACACGCTGCCACCCGCCGAGAACAGCCCGATTTGCGCATGGGAAAAGTCAAAATCATCCACATTCAACACGGTGAGTTCCTTGCCGTGGAAAGTGACCTTGCTGCCCGCCGAGCGGCTGGAAGCCAAGGGATACAGGTTGCGCACCGGAAAATTGCGCTCTTCCAGAATAGACAGCATCGCCTCGCCCACCGCGCCGGTTGCGCCCAAAATACATACATCGTATTGCTTGCTCATTTAATACTCTCCAAAACTTTGACTACTATTTAAACGTGAAATGTGACGCGCCGCTATGCGGCTTAACGTGAAACTCGCGCAGCGACGAACTGTACCCCTCGCCCTCCGGGATAACCAGCCACTTGCCAGCTTGCTGGCTTAGTGGATTGGCTATCCATGATGGCTTGGGCTTTAGCCCTTAGCCAGAATTGAGTTGTTTTATCAGTTGTTCCATCAGAGGGGGACGGGGGTGAAGGAACGGGCATGGCGGGTTTTATCATCAGGGGTGGTTACTTTTCCATGCCCGTTAGGTGAAATATGGGTACAGTGTTTTTTCACGTTTCACGGTTACAGCGCCGCCACCACCGCATTGCCCATCGCCGTGCAGCCGACTTTTTGCATACCCGGCTCAAAAATATCGCCGGTGCGCAAGCCTGTTTGCAGCACTTTATGCACCGCATTTTCGATGCGTTGCGCGATTTCATCCTGCGCAAAAGTGTAACGCATCATCATCGCCACCGACAAAATGGTCGCAATCGGATTGGCGATGTCCTTGCCCGCGATGTCCGGTGCCGAACCGTGGCACGGCTCGTACAGCCCCTTGCTATGGGCATCCAGCGAAGCGGACGGCAACATGCCGATCGAACCCGTCAGCATGGATGCCTCGTCCGACAGAATGTCGCCGAACAAATTGCCGGTCAAAATCACGTCGAACTGCTTGGGCGCGCGCACCAGTTGCATCGCGGCGTTATCCACATACATGTGCGAGAGCGCAACTTGTGGATATTCCTTCGCCACTTCCATGACGATCTCGCGCCAGAACATGCTGGTATCCAGCACATTGGCCTTGTCCACCGAACACAGCCGCTTATCGCGCTTCATGGCAATCTGAAATCCGACATGCGCCACGCGGCGAACTTCCGACTCGCTGTAGTGCATGGTGTCGAAACCCTGGCGTTCGCCGTTGTCCAGGGTACGGATACCGCGCGGCTGACCGAAATACACGTCGCCCGTGAGCTCGCGCAAAATCATGATGTCCAGCCCCGACACCAGTTCCGGCTTCAGGCTGGAAGAATTGACTAGTTCGGGATAAACCGTTGCCGGGCGCAAATTTGCGAATAAATTCAATCCCTTGCGTATGCGCAACAAACCTTGTTCGGGGCGCATCGGACGCGGCAGCGTATCGTATTGATAACCGCCCACCGCACCCAGCAACACCGCATCCGCCGCTTGCGCCAGTGCTTCGGTGGCAGATGGGAAAGGGTCGCCCGCTGCGTCATACCCCGCGCCGCCGATATGTGCGTATTCGGTTTCAATATGCAAACCGTCGCCACGCAACACATCCAACACTTTCGCGGCTTGTGCCACGATCTCAGGTCCTATGCCGTCACCCGGCAAAACTGCAATTTTCATATTGATTTATTCCCGTTTTTTAATGGATAAGTTCCAGCCACAAAACGCGCCAGACTTTCCTCTGTTTCATAAAGATAATTCGTGTGTTGCAGCAAGCTATCAAAGTGTTTCGCCTTGGCCGTTTCCAACTCCGAATAGCCATGGGTTGCGGTATTTCTCAAGCCGCGCACCGCCTGCCAGTCGTTCATGTCGGCAATAATCTCTAACTGCACCATGTAATTCAGCACATAGGTGAACGGCCGCGCATCTTCACCTTCAATATTCGCAATCAATTTCATCGCAGCAGCCACATGATCCTGGAACTCGGCAAAACGTCCCTTGAACGCGGTAAGCGATTCAAGCTGATCCTCGTTCCAGCCGTCAAAATCGGCGTCCACTCGCCACCAAGCTGCCACTTTGTCGTGAGAATAAGCCAGATGACGGCGCATTTTCTGTAACTGATTCAGCTTGTCGCGCAATGCCTCGATTCCGTTCATAAGCTGATCCCCTGCGCCGCGATACGGTAAATCGGCAAGTCGCGTCCCGCTTCATGCACCACCAAGTCCACCGGATAAAGCAATACCGCTTCCAGCCTGCCCAGACAACGGACGCGTTTCATAAACAAGTCATCCTGCGCCACGGGGACGACGTATAAATTCACATCGCCGCCGCGCTTGGTATCATCCACGCGCGAACCGAACAACCACAGCGCCGCATCTACACCAAAAATCTCGGCCACGATGCGCTTGATCAGGAATTGCTCGTCTTGCGTCAGGCGCATATTACAGCCAGGGCTGTGCCGCGCGGTGTCTGGCTTCAAACGCCTTGATTTCGTCCAGATGCTGCAAGGTCAGGCCGATGTCATCCAGGCCGTTCAACAGACAATGGCGGCGGAAGCTGTCCACTTCAAACGCATACACCGTACCGTCAGGCTGAGTAATGGTCTGCGCTTCCAGGTCTATCGCCAGCTTGAAACCCGCATTCGCGGCTTCCGCTTTGAACAAAGCCTCCACCGTATCGGCCGGCAGCTTGATCGGCAACAGGCCGTTCTTGAAACAGTTGTTGAAGAAAAGGTCGGCGAAGCTGGGCGCAATGATGACGCGAAAACCGTAATCTTCCAGCGCCCAGGGGGCGTGTTCGCGCGAGCTGCCACAGCCGAAATTTTCGCGCGCCAGCAACACCTGCGCGCCCTGATAGCGCGGCTGATTCAAAACAAATTCCTTGTTAATCAAACGCTTGGAGTTATCCATACCCGGCTCGCCGTGATCCAGATAGCGCCATTCGTCAAACGCATTCGGACCGAAGCCGGAACGCTTGATGGATTTCAAAAATTGCTTGGGGATGATCGCGTCCGTGTCCACGTTGGCGCGATCCAATGGCACTACCAAGCCATTGATTTTAGTGAATTTTTCCATTACCTATCCGCTGCCTTTTCCAATTTATGGCCACCCTGCTGGATGTCTTTACCCAAGCCCTGAACCGTATTGCAGCCCACCAACACCATTCCTGCCAAAATCAATGCGATCAGTTTCATCATTAACCCCTAAATTTTACTGACATCTACAAAATGTCCGGCAATCGCCGCTGCTGCGGCCATTTCCGGGCTGACCAGGTGGGTGCGCCCACCCTGCCCTTGCCGCCCTTCAAAATTGCGGTTGGAGGTCGAAGCGCAACGCTCGCCGGCCGCCAGCTTGTCATCATTCATCGCCAGGCACATCGAACAGCCCGGATCGCGCCACTCGAAACCCGCCGCGATGAAAATCTTGTCCAGGCCTTCGGCTTCGGCCTGTTGTTTGACCAGCCCGGAACCGGGAACCACCATTGCCAGCATCACGTTGGGCGCGACTTGCTTGCCACGCGCGACGGCTGCCGCCGCGCGCATGTCTTCGATGCGCCCGTTGGTGCAAGAACCGATAAACACCTTGTCTATGCTGATTTCATTGATCGGCGTATTCGCCTTCAGCCCCATGTAAGCCAACGCGCGTTCTGCGCCTTCGCGTTTAACCGCATCGGTAATGGCTAATGGGTCCGGCACGCGCCCATCAATGGAGGTCACCATTTCCGGCGAGGTCCCCCAGGTCACTTGCGGACGGATCGCTGCGGCATCTATTTCCAACGTCGCGTCAAACACGGCTTCCGCATCGCTGTGCAAATCGCGCCACCCAGCTACCGCTTGTTCCCATTGTTCGCCTTGCGGCGCAAACGGGCGACCCTTGAGATAGGCAAAAGTCGTGTCATCCGCCGCGATCATGCCGGCGCGCGCGCCCGCTTCAATCGCCATATTGCATAAGGTCATGCGGCCTTCCATGCTCAAGTTTCGCACCGTGCTGCCGGCAAATTCAATCGCGTACCCCGTGCCGCCCGCCGTGCCTATCTGGCCGATCACTGCCAGCGCAATATCTTTCGCCGTCACGCCTTTGCCGAGTACGCCTTCGACATTCACCCGCATGGCACGGGATTTCTTCGCCACCAGACACTGCGTCGCCATCACATGCTCGACTTCGGACGTGCCGATACCGTGCGCCAGCGCCGCAAACGCGCCGTGCGTACTGGTATGCGAATCGCCGCACACCACCGTCATGCCGGGCAGCGTCGCCCCCTGTTCGGGGCCGATCACATGCACGACCCCCTGGCGGATGTCGCCCATCTTGAATTCGGTGATACCAAACTCCTTGCAATTGGCATCCAGCGTCTCGACTTGCAGGCGGGAGATCGGATCGGCAATCCCTGCCGCACGATTCGCGGTAGGCACATTGTGATCGGGCACAGCCAGCATGGACGCGCTACGCCACGGCAAGCGATGCGCCAGCCGCAAGCCTTCAAAGGCTTGCGGGCTGGTCACTTCATGCACCAGTTGGCGGTCTATATAAATCAACGCCGTGCCGTCAGCATCCTGCCTGACCAGGTGAGAATTCCAGAGTTTGTCGTAAAGTGTTTGTGCGCTCATGGTGTTAAATCTGTCTGATAGCCGTTTTTAGAGCGCGCGATTATGACACAACAGACGCTGCTTGGCAGCCCGGAAGCGGGTAAAGCGGCTGATTTTTGCCCGATAGCGGGTAAAAACCTGCTATCGGTCAAAAAAGCAGTAGCAAACCCCACACCGCAACCGCATTCAGAATACTCATGAATACCGCCGCGCTTGCGATGTCCTTGGCGCGTTTTGCCAGCGGATGGCGTTCCAGCGAGGTGTAATCAACCGCCGCTTCCAGTGCGGAATTAAGCAGTTCCACAATCAGCACCAAAAAAATACTGCCCACCAGCAAGGCCTTGCCCGTCGCATCGGCGTTGGACAACAGGGCTACCGGAATGGCGATCGCGGCCACCAGCAGTTCCTGGCGAAAGGCATCTTCGTGATGCCAGGCCGCGCACAAACCCTGCCACGCGATCGCCATCGCATACCAGGCGTGTAGCAAACTAGGACGGTGTTTATTGGGGTCTTCCATGTGTATTGTTTTACGTGGGAATCGCGCAGCGTGTGTCGCATCACCCGCCAGCCTGTATTTTTCACTTTGTGTCGAGTGCATTAAATTCGCTATAATTTTGCCAGCCGTCGGTGCCATGCGTAAAGAAATACTGCTGATTGGATTCCATCATCACCGTTTTCTCATTCTGGGCGACAAACCGCGTGGTCGGCAAATTTTCAATATATTCAGAAGCCTTGAACGAACGCCCGGCAAACGGCGAAAAATCCAGCATTTGTACGATGATATGCGAAATAGCCAGATAGCTGGTGGGCTGATCTACTCTCAAAGTCTTTTCAGCGCGCGCAATATCCTCTCCCACTACTTTGATGCCGACGGGTACGAGCGTAATCGCGGGAGTAGGCAGCTCGCGCAACCCTGCAATTTGCATTGCATCGCCCCGCACCGCAGCACCGTGTTCTGGAACGAACACCACCACGGCACGATGTCCGGACTGTTGCAGTTTTTGCATAAACGCTGCCGTCTCGTCCAAAAAGAGCCTCAAGCGCCCCTTGTAGATGTCCTGGGTATTTTGCGAAGAATGCGCCCCGGGCAAGTAATTACCATCGTGCATGGTAACCGTATTGTAGTACAGCGCAACGCGCTTATAGTCGGATTGTCGGCGCTTATCCAGCCAGCGATCCAGTACGGACAGGTCGTCATAAACCGGTGTGCCATCGAAGGCACGCTGCGCCACTTCCAGCCCATCCAGCGACAAGGGCGCAGCATTCAAATGCCCATGCGTCCTGATTTGACCGATAAAATCGTCGAACTGCCCATCGTGGTTCAAAGCCAGTTCAGGCTCGAAACCACTGCGCTGCAAACTGCTCATCAAATAGCATTTTTCGGCGGCCGACACATACATCCTGCCATGTTCCGGCTGGCCGCAGTTGGCGCGCAACAGATGCAGTGCGGCAGGTCCGCTATAGGAAGCCGCCGAATTAAAGCGAGTCAGCAAAATATCAAACTGCTTCCACAACGGATGCTGCGCCAACCCCACGGCTTCCACATCATCCCAGGACAATGAGCAAACATGGATAAAAATCACATCGAATGGCACTTCGCCCGATAACGGTTGTTCAAATTTCACACTGCGATCGGCTTCCTGGGTAAAAAATTGCGCTACGCCCTGATCCAGATTAGTCGGCTCACCCGCATTCCACCGCGCAACACCTTGCGCCACGCCCACCAGCGCCATGCCGACGATAAGCAGCGCGCCCAGATGCAACCAGCGCGACACCAGTCTGCACACCAGCGTAGCGATCAACAGCGCGGCCAGTGCTGACCAACTGGCAAAACGCGCCAACAATTCGAGTAAATAAGCGCCATTAAACTGACTCAAGGCCGAGGCCTGGAAAATCAATCGCTGTATCGGCGGCAACCAGGAATCGTAGTAGAGCAAGGCCAGCGCCATCGGCATGGCTGCGATATTTTGAAGTCTGCCCAGACGTGGCGATGCTCCCCGCCATAACAGAAATGCGGCAAAAGCCAGATTGGCCAAAGGATGGAAGGCGATCAATGCCATGCCGTACAAAACCAACTTGGCGACGAAATAATACTGCCAGCCACCGAGGGAAAATCTCGACTCGGCAGGTGTGCGGCGACGTGAACGCAGGCGCGTGCGGCGATCACCGATGGGGCATCGAACAGGGTGGCTTTGCGTATCTTCAAGCGAAGCATTTTTAAGCAACGCCCGCTTCAGATTCCGGGTACGCGAGGCACGTTTAACTTCTTCCCCCAAGCGACGCAGGTAGGCGGACCAATAAGGCAGGGATAATGGGGAATTCAGCGATTGTGTGACCGCGATACTGCGTTGCTCCACACTCATGCGTCGGTCACCGCGCGGATTCCGCTGCCGATAGTGGGGCATCGCCGTCAAGCCACCAGGTGCTGATTTCAACTGCCCATGCAGGCTGCGCAAGCGCAAACGGGTGACGGCACTCACCCTTGCCTGCAAGGCCAGACGCGCCAGATAATCCGACCAATAAGGCAGCGCGGCTTGCGGCAGTTGGCTATCCGAAATCTTCCGCCTGCTTGCTGTCAGCTCATTCATTTTTTCCTCGCGTATTACCCTTCACGCCGACCAGAGAACATGGTTCAAAAGGATTATCGGCAGACAGCGCAATTACTTGAAGGAGATTTTAACGTGAAATTCGCGCAGCGATTCGTTTGCCCCTCCCCCCGCTCTTGTACCCTTTAGGGTGTGTAGGGGGAGGTTGGGAGGGAGGAAACAGGCATAGCGAGTTTGCGAGTTGTTGCCCACAGGGCAACATCCCTGCGAGAATCATTTGCGAGTTGTTGCCCACAGGGCAACATCCCTGCGAGAATCATTTCATTATCAGGGGTGTTCACATTTCCATGCCCGTTAGCGATGCCTTCGCCAGACGCAGTTTCCAGGCGATCAAGGTCAGCCCCAGCAGCGCCAACAACGCGCTGCATGAATACAAGACACTCGCGCCATAGTGCTGCCAGATAGGGCCACTGGCCATTCCCCCCACCATTCCCCCCGCCCCGTAAGTCAGACTGCCAAACAATGCCTGCCCCTTGGCCTGATGACGCCCCTGAAACAATTCATGCACCAGTCCCACCGAGGCGGCATGGTAGGCACCAAACGTGGCGGCATGTAACATCTGAGCCAGCAACAGCAATCCTAGCACATCCACATACCAGGCGATGAGAAAAAAACGCAGTACTGCGAGTCCAAAGCTGCCGATTAAAATTTGTGTAAAACTGAAATGGCGCGTGATCCATGGCATCAAAAAAAACACCCCGATTTCACAGATCACACCCAGCGCCCACAGCCCGCCCACCGCACTCTTGGCGTATCCGTGTTCCACCAGATAGATGGAAAAAAAAATGTAATAAGGACCGTGTGCGGCCGCCATCACAAAACAAGCCGCAAACAGTGCCAACACGCGCGTCTGAAACAAAATGCTGCTGACCGGTTGCCGGTCGGTGTGATGTGCCGTCCCCCGAGTTTCGGGGAGCAGGCGCGAAAACAGGAAAATACCGAGCTCACAAATCAACCCAGCCCACAATAGCCAAGCGATTGCAATGTAATCAAAGGCATAACCCAAACCCACCACCGCCACGATGAACCCCACCGACCCCCAGGAACGAATCCGCCCATAGCGGGCGGTATGCTTGCCCAGATAACTCAGAGTGGTCGCCTCGACCAACGGCATCGAAGCACTCCAGAAAAAACTCATCAAGCCCAATACCAGGAACATACCCCAGAAACTGACCGTGAAAAACACGCCAAAATAAAACAGCGCACTCAAGGCGGCGGCAATTTGCACCACCTGCAAACGGCGACCGCTATGATCGGCCAGCCAGCCCCACAGACTGGGTGCCAACATGCGCATCACCGGCTGCACCGACATCAAAATACCAATTTCGACGGCGTTGAAGTGGATGGATTGCAGGTACAGGCTCCAGTACGGCGCAAACAGCCCGATAAAAGCGTAGTAAAAGAAATAGAATCCGGCGATCCGCCAGTAGGTGCGAGTATTGCTGTTCATCAAGATTATGGCTTGGGCAGGAGCGCGCATTTTAACGTGAAACGCGCGCCGGGATTCGCTTGCCAGGTTCTATGTGCGCATTGCAAAATCCCCCCGCATTGCGTAACATCGCGTCGAGTTTATCGCGCAGCTTTGAGCCTTAGTCGGAGGGGTGTTTCCTGCCGATGTTTTTTTGTGGCTCTATATGATTTACAGTGGATAATACGATAATTTGACCATGAATAGTACAACTTTATTTGGCATGGCGCTCGGCCTGCAAGCGCCTTGGCAGGTGAACGATGTTTCGTTCGCTGCCGAAGCATCCAATCGGAAAGAATTACACTTGCATATCGGTTTTGCGCGTGGCTCCCGTTTTCCTGATGAGACGGGAGTCGCCTGTCCCGTGCACGATACGGTAGAGCGCAAATGGCAGCATTTGAACTTTTTCGAGCATCACTGTTTTTTGCATTGCAGCGTACCGCGTATCAAAACCAGTAACGGCAAAGTAGTGACCGTCAGCGTTCCCTGGGCGCGTCCTGAA
>Ga0210037_1000393_pt1 | contig 33608 bp, 31 predicted proteins | sample CryGey08umfilter_3_FD_185451 | JGI IMG/M metagenome (GOLD analysis project Ga0210037, IMG submission 185451) | Groundwater microbial communities from aquifer in Utah, USA - Crystal Geyser 4/9/14 0.8 um filter (SPAdes) (version 3) | ecosystem: Environmental > Aquatic > Deep subsurface >...
TGTGCCAGTTGCTGCTCGGCTTTAACCCAGGCTGCGGCTTCCACTTCCTGTACGCGCTTTTCCATCTCTTCGCGCGCCCGGGTTTCCGCCTGCTGTTTTGCGCTGGCCGCTTCCCGTTCGGCCTTGACGCGCGCCGCTTCGGCATCCTGTTTCGCCTGTTCCGCCGCTGCGGCAATCGTTTCGGCTTCCGCTCTGGCCTGTGCCAGTTGCTGCTCGGCTTTGACCCGGGCTGCGGCTTCCACTTCCTGTACGCGCTTTTCCATCTCTTCGCGCGCCCGGGTTTCCGCCTGCTGTTTTGCGCTGGCCGCTTCCCGTTCGGCCTTGACGCGCGCCGCTTCAATCTCCAGTCTGGCCTGCTTTTCAGCTTCTAACCGCGCGTGCGCTTCCGCCTCAACATGCGCTTTGAGTGCCGCGACTTCTTCTTCCAGGCGGGCGCGCTGTTCGGCTGCCTGATGCACTTCCATCTCGGCATGACGCACCGCCTCTGCCTCTTCGCGCGCCTGACGTTTTTTGGCCTCTTCCTTCGCCAGCGCTGTGATTCGCGCTGCCTCCTGTTCCGTCTGAATGCGTGCCGCCACTTCATTAGCGAGGCGCTCTGCCTCGCTCTTCGCCTGCCGGGCAGCTTCCGCCTCGATCTGGGCTTTTTCTTCCGCCTCTGCACGCCGATGCGCTTCCGTCTCGGCCTGTATCTTCAGTTTGGCAACCTCCGCTTCCAGACTAGCTTTTTCGCCCGCCACCACCGCCACTCTGGCATCCGACTCAGCTTCTGCACGTTCCCGCTCTGACTTCATGCGGACTATTTCAGCAGCCTGCATGGCCTTGAACTTTCCAGTTTCTTCCTTGAGCCGCATCTTCTCGGCAGTCACCAGTTGCTTTCTGGTTTCAACAGCCCGTTTGGCTTCCGCTTCTTTCCTGCCCTCGGCAGCCAGCATTTCAGGTGTGGGAACACGATATGCTGCGGTGAAATCCAACTCATCATCAACGCTGGTATTTTTAGATATGGGCGATACCACAGCCTGCTTGACTACACTGACAGGTTTGGACTTATCCCGAATGAATCCGCCACTCGCCAACTCGGCGAACATGTCTTTTAACATGACACGCAAACTAGGCGAGGAACGCTTTAAAATTTCTGCAACGGTGGCAGTTCCATCCACCATCAACAAAGCACGCTTGATGTCCTTGGATAAATGCGCAGTCCTATTGCGCACTTCATCTTCGCCGTTGCTCGTTCTGATAAAAATAATTTTTTCGCTCATGGTTTATTCTAACTGATAGCAGACTTAAGTTTGAATTGAAAATGCACAGAAAAATTTTTAATTCACACAAAAGTCATGCCAGGCATTAACCATCTCCAAATTCCCATAATGATTAAAGGCCATTATAAATTTTGAAGTATTTGAGCGCCACACATTGACAACAGAACGCTCGTTCTTTATGCTGCACAGCACATTTGTTCTGCATTGGACTGCCATGACCCGCTTCAACTCAACTAACCCAAACTCAGCCAACTTCAACCCAAAAGATAGCGAATATCTCAGTAAACTCCAGGACTATTACGCGGACTGGAAGAGTATTCCCTCCTACGCCAAGCTTTGCGAAGTTTTCGGCATCGCGTCCAAATCGTGGGTAAAGTCCGTCCTGGACCGCCTGAACACAGCAGGTTTTATCGAGCGCACCCCAGACGGCGCATGGATACCGACCCGGCATTTCTTCGCCAGACCGCTGGCCGAATCCACGGTTCAGGCTGGGATGCCGGTTTCTGTGACAGATACACAAGGCGACTACTTCGTCATAGACGAGATGTTGATAGACACCCCATCGCGAACCACGCTCATCACGGTCAAAGGCGACTCGATGATAGAAGCTGGCATTCACGAGGGTGATGTCGCCGTCGTAGAAAAACGCCTGACCGCCAATATCGGCGACATCGTGGTCGCCATCGTGGACAACGATTTCACTCTCAAAACGCTGGACAAGGAAAATGGCAACTTCATCCTGCGCCCCGCCAATCCTGCCTTCCCCATCATCCGACCGCACGGCACACTGGAAATATTCGGCGTACTGACGGGTCTGGTGCGCAAATACCGGAGGTAGTCCCCTCGCCAATGTCTTTGACATCCACGATATTGCGCCAAGGCTTACACCAGTCTGTGCGCCGCAACCCCGCGATCTCAAAACAGAATATGTCCTTCTTCTGGATAACAGTACACAACGGCCCTTTCACCGCAAATGCTTGCGAGACTCTTTGGGGTGTTCGGATGCCTGACAGGCACGGCGGTACGCGTTCAAGGTTTTCTGGGCGCGCCCCAGCACGCTGCCGTGCGGATAGTCGCCTGCGCCATCCTCTTTACCTGCGGGTAACCCCATCAGTAATTCCAGCCCGGCACTAATGTGTTCCGCCGTGTAGATATGAAACTTGCCCTGCTCGACCGCTGCGATGACACGGTGCTCCAGCATCAAGTGGCGACTGTTGCGGGAGGGAATCAACACGCCCTGTTCACCATCCAGCCCCGCCTTCTCGCAGACGCTGAAATAGCCTTCAATTTTTTCGTTAATTCCGCCCACCGGCAACACATCTCCGTGCTGGTTGACCGCACCAGTGACAGCGATGCCCTGTTTGATCGGCAATCCCGACAGCGACGAGAGCAAGGCGTACAGCTCGGCACAGGAAGCCGAATCACCTTCCACGCCGTGATATTCCTGCTCGAACACGACAGAGGCGTTGAGCGCCAACGGCGCGATATGCGCAAACAGGGCGGACAGGTAGTTTTGTAATATCAACACGCCTTTATCGTGGATGGGACCGGACATTTCCACTTCTCGCTCGATATTGATCAAGCCATCGTTACCGGCGAAAGTGCGCGCCGTCAGCCTGACCGGAAAACCGAAACCATAATCGCCCAAATCCACGACGGTCAGGCCATTGATTTGCCCGGCTTTTTCGCCATCCACGCTGATTAACAGCTCGCCTTGCGCGATGGATTCGCGCAAACGCTGGGCGGGATAATCGTGGCGGTGGGCGTGGGCACGGATCGCAGCCCCGACATCTACGGCTTCGACCAACTCGCCGCCACGTTCGAGACCCAGCGCGGCGCTTTCCATCACCAGCGCCTCGCTGCGTGCAAAGTTCGCGCTCTGGCGCGTCTGGTCTTCCACTTCGCGGTGCGATTCTTCCAGCAAACGAGCTACGGCAGCCGATGAAAAATGCGGCAAACCCCGATTCTGGCAAGCATGAGAAACGAAAACGGCAAAGGCATGACGGGTTTCATTGCTGGATGAAAAACTGTCGGCAAAGTCCACCTTAACCCTGAAGTGGCGGGCGAATTCAGGGTCTTCCTCCTGCAATTCATAATACTGTTCGCGCGAACCGATCAGGACAATCTTGACCTCCACATCCACGGCTTCCGGCTCAAGCGATACCGCCGCAATCGGCGCGAAGGCCGTGCCCGGCTCTTCGATTTGCAGCTTGCCGCTGCGCAACAAACGGCGCAGTTTTTCCCACACCAGCCCATCCACCAGCAAGTCGCGCAAGTGCAACAACAAAAACCCGCCATGCGCCTTGAGCAGGCTGCCCGCGCGGATACGGCTGAAATCCGTTACCAGCACGTCGTTCTCGGACTGGTATTCGATGCTGCCGAACAGCGACCGGAACAGCGGGTTATCCTCGACGATCACCGGCGCACCCTTTAACCCGTCGTTGTCCACTACCAGATTAACCCGGTAGCGCGACAGCAACCGACTCAATTCTTCCTGCCGGCCCTCATCGTCCTCCGCCGCGACCTCGAATAACTCCAGATTCTCCAGCACATCCTGCGCGACCTGTGCCAGATAGGCACCAAGTTTGATGGAATCCTTGCTGTGTTTTTTGATATGGGATCGTACGCCCTGCAATTCCTTATCCAGCAGCGTTGTCACCACCTTGCGCCGCAAGGCCGCCAGCGCTTCGTTCATGACCCGCTCCATAGGCCGCGTGTGATCCAGAAAACGAGTAATTTCAGTGCGCAGTTCCTGTTCGGCCAGCTCCACTTCAGCACGGCGCGCCTTGGGCAGGGACAGCACGTCTGTCTCGGTGAGCGCCTGATTTTTTTCACCGATCAAGGTAAAAACCAGATGACCTGATTCGCGGTGCAGCGCGAAATGACGCACTTCGGCAAATGCGCCCAATGCTGCGTAAGACTCGCCTTCCTGTTCCTTGTAAGCGTTTTCGATACGCTCACTTTCCGCCTTGAAGTCCTGGCTATCCAGACAACGGGGAATTTCGGTCTGGAGCATTTTCAAGGTCTGCACCATCTGCTGACGCAACAACTTGCCTTGCCCGGCGGGCAGCCGTAACGCGTGCGGCCTTTCCGGTACAGCAAAGTTATGCAGGTAGCATAGGTCTGGCGGCACCTCCTTGCTGGCTGCTGCAACCTGCATCGCCTGTTGCAGCAGCGAAGAGCGACCCGTGCCGACCTCGCCCAATACGAACAGGTTGTAATCCGGTTGATTCATGCTCAAGCCAAAGCGGGCAGCCACTTCCGCACGCTCCTGACCTATCCAGGGCAAAGGGGAATGCAGCAATTCAGCGGTATCAGAAAACCCTAGTGTTTGAGGATCAACGGTGAAACGAAGCTCGGTGGCAGTCAGACGGGAGATAGACATTTTTATCGGCACGCATAAATAACTGGGTGATTGTAACGAATAAGTGGGTCAGTGATGACCATTGCGCAGCAGTTTCAGCAAAGTTCGATTTATTGGTACACTCCACCACTGGCAAAAACTCGCCCATAGCCAGAGCAATCGGCTTTTGGGGGATTCCCTTTAATCCCGAGCGAATTCAGGCATCCATCAGACAACATGACCAAAACCTTACTGTTGCTTTTCATCCTCGTAACAACCTTGCTCGCCCCCGCTGCCCGGGCAGATTTTGAAGCCGACCTGTCCAATACAGGCAATACGACAAACATTAAAACCTTGCTTGAGACTCGCAGGCGCGCGGATGCGGGCGATGCGAATGCACAGTTGAACATGGGCGGCTTATATTTCAAGGGGCAAGACGTAGCGCAAGACTACGCAGAAGCGGCGAAATGGTTTCTCCTTGCCGCACAACAGGGGCAGGCACAGGCTCAATTCAATCTCGGCATGATGTATGCCACCGGTCAAGGCGTGACACAGAACCACGACGAATCCGTGCAGTGGTATCGCCGCGCCGCCGTTCAGGGGTTAGCCGTGGCGCAGCTCAATCTTGGCGTGGCTTATGCGACCGGCCAGGGCGTTTTGCAGGACGAGGTCGAGGCCGTGAAGTGGTTGCGTCTGGCCGCAGAACAGGGTGAGCCGCAGGCGCAATTTAACCTCGGGGTGATGTACGCCAATGGTCAGGGAGTCACACAAAACCTGGTCGAATCTTACCTCTGGGCCAGGCTTGCCGATGCGCAGGGGCATGAGTCGGCCAAGGCATTGATGGCCGATTTAGCCAAAAGAATGACGACAGAGCAAATCGCACTCGCCAACAACCTGACCGACACCGAGCGCTTGACAAATACCGGGGGAAAACCGCAAGCGGCGACATCCATTGCTGAGACCGGGATCGTCAGCGGCGGCATCTATCTGCAACTCGGTGCGTTCAAAACGCATGACGAAGCCATCAAATTACTGAATAAAATCAAAACAAAACAGATTGAAAACGGCGGAAAACTCGACCTATACCAAGCCGACGACTGGATACGCGTGCAAATCGGCCCCTATCCCAGCCCAAGCCTGGCGCGCAAGGAAGCTGCCCGGCTCAAAGCCAAGCTGGGCATCAGCCCAATACTCAAACGCCACTAACGGGCATGGCGGGTTTGCGAGTTGTTGCCCACAGGGCAACCTCCCTGCGAGAACCATTTGCGAGTTGATGCCCACCGGGCATCATTCCTGCGAAAACCACTTCATTATCAGGGGTGGCAATATGCCATGCCCGTTAATTAAAGCAGCCCTGATTTATTCTATTTTGTTGTTTCATAAAATAAAAAATCCATTTAAATCAAGGGACTGGATTCAATATTGAGCAGAAATGACGAATAAATCGGCTTAAGTCTTGCCGTACATTTTGCGGCCGCGTATCCGCGCTCGGTGGGCGGCACGCTGTTCGGTTTCGGTGAGCGCGCGGGGCTTCTTGCCCTCGAACGGATTCTTGCTGGAGTTGAACTGAATCTTCATCGGCGTGCCTTGCAGCTTGAAAATATCGCAGAAAGTCCGCTCCAGATAACGCGCATAACTATCGGGCACGTCATCCAGACCGCTGCCGTGAATCACGATTAAGGGCGGGTTGCTGCCGCCCTGATGGGCGTAGCGCATCTTGGGCATGAAACGTCCGCTTTTCGGCGGCACTTGTTTCTCGACTGCGCCGATCAGCGCGCGGGTCAGCTTGGGCGTGGACAGTTTCGCCATCGCCGCGTCATATGCCTGATCTACCGAGGTCAGCACATCCAGAATGCCGTTACCGTTCAAGGCAGAAATGTAATGGCGTTTGGCAAAGCTCAGGAAATTCAACTTGCGTTCGATGTCGCTCTTGACCATCTCGCGCTGATGAGCATCCAGTCCGTCCCACTTGTTGACCGCCAGCACCAGTGCGCGGCCAGCCTGCAATACGAAGTCAGCGACGTGGGCATCCTGTTCGGTGATCTGATCTTTCGCGTCCACCACCAGCACCACCACATTGGCATCTTCAATCGCCTTCATCGTCTTGATTACACTGAACTTTTCGACCGCCTCATCCACCTTGCCACGGCGTCGCACCCCGGCGGTGTCTATGATGGTGTATTGCTTGCCATCGCGCTCGAAGTCTATGTAAATACTGTCGCGTGTGGTACCCGGCTGGTCGAAGGCGATCACGCGCTGTTCGCCCAGAATAGCGTTCACCAGCGTGGATTTACCGACGTTCGGGCGACCTACGATGGCCAGCTTGGGCGGTCTTTCTGCTTGAACCTCTGCTTCTTCCTCAACCGGAAAGCTTTCCAGCGCGATGGCGACGACTTCTTCGATATTGTCGCCGTGTGCGGAAGAAACAGGATAAGGCTCGCCCAGACCCAACTCAAAGAATTCAGCCGTGACCCGGGCGCGCGCCATGCCTTCGGCTTTGTTAACCAGCAACAGTAGCGGCTTGCCGGTCTTGCGCAACTGGTCGGCAATAATCATGTCCTGCGGCGTACAGCCCGCGCGTCCATCCACCAGAAACAGCACCATGTCGGCCTCGTCTACGGCCTGACGGCTTTGTCTAGCCATTTCATACATGATGCCGTCCTTGGCGACGGGTTCCAATCCGCCCGTATCCACCACCAGATAAGGTCGTTCGCCGACACGACCCCGCCCGTAATGACGGTCGCGGGTCAGCCCCGGCTGATCGGCGACCAGTGCGTCGCGACTGCGCGTGAGACGATTGAACAAAGTGGACTTACCCACATTCGGACGACCAACTAATACAAGTGTGGGTAACATTTTGAAAAAACCTTAAAAGAAGTGAAGAGAGAAGAGAGAAAGGAGAAGGGTGCGGGGTTTGTCCCTTATGCCTTCAGCGCCAAAGGCGCAGCCCCTTCTCTCTTCCCTTTATTTAATAGACAACGAATAAACATCGCCACTATGCGTTTGCACCAGCAGGCCGTCATCCATCTGCACGGGTGCGGCCTGAATTGCCCCCCCCCCCAGTTTGATACGCGCGACAAAGTGACCATCCTCACGACTCAACGCGTGCAGGAACCCCTCGTAATCACCGACCACGACAACGCTATCTTGCGCATAAGGTGCGGAAGGATTGCGCAACAACAGCTGCTCATTCTTCCAAACCGTGCTGCCGCTGGCGTTATCCAGTGCCATCACAGCGCCGCTGACATCGCTGGCATAAAGATACTTCCCATCAATAAACAAGCCCTTGTCGCTGGAAATATCACGATTCCACAACGGGCTGCCTTGCCCGGCATCGAAACAGGCAAGATGTCCCTGGAAGGCGATGGCGCATACTTGGTTATCGTTAATCACCGGATTGCTGGTAATGTCGCTGATGCGTTCCAGTTCGGTGTTGCCGCGCGGTTGCGACACGCTGTTTTCCCACATATCCGAGCCATCCGCCACCTTGAACGCACTCAACTTACCTCCGGCGAATCCGGCAAAAGCCACGCCGCGCCGAATCGTGACACTGGCGTGACTACGCACCACCAGAGCAGGCGTGCTGCGTTCCAGCATCCACAGTCTTTTGCCGTCGCTCACACTCAGCCCGGCAATATGTCCGTCGCCGCTGCGCACCACGACTACGCCATCAGCGACTTGTGGCACGCCCAGCACCTCGCTGGATAGCTTGCTACGCCAACGCAGCTTGCCATCTTCACCATATGCCAGCACTTCGCCCTTGTTGCTGCCGATCAGTACCAGCCCCTCGCCACTGCCTACCCCGGCGGAAACAGTAATATTGCTTTCCACGCGCCACACTTGCTTGCCCGTGGCGCGATCCAGACGCGTCAGCACCCCTTTGCCGGATGCCCCATAGACCGCATCGCCAGTCAGCGCAGCGGGCAGCGGACTCGCGCCCATCTCGCCGAAATCACCATGCCAGCGTTCTGAAAATGCAGCCGTCGCGCCGAATTCAACCAGCTTGGTCGGTGTCTGTCCATTGGTCGGCCCCATCCAGCCCTTCACCGTATCCACGGCAGCACAGCCGCTCAAGACCAACAATGCCAACAGCAGTTGCAGTATTTTCATTTTGCCGCTCCCAGCGCATCCAGTTTCATCTGTACGAGATTGCGGTATGGGCTTTTCGCATCCAGTTTGTCGTAAGCCTGCTGATAAGCAGCTTTCGCTTCAGCCGACTTGCCCTGCGCGTTCAGCACGTCACCCTTCAGGTCGGCGTACAAGCCATCAAACGAAGCTGGGTGTTTCGCATCCAGTAATTTCATCGCGCCGGCGTAATCTTTTTCATCCAGCAACACTGAAGCCAGACGCAGCCCGGCCACGTTTTTCAGCCCGTCTTCGGACGCATGTTCGATCACCCATTGCAACTGCGTCTTGGCGCGCAATGATTCCTTGCCCAGTTCATTCACCTGCGCCGCAATCAGCGCAGCGTGAGCGGCATAGGGGGTGGCGGCATATTTATCCATCAACGCAGCAGCGGCATCGTTGACCCGTTTGGTATCGTTGCTGGCCAACTGTTCGACAAACTGCTGATACAGAGTCGCCGACTCGTTGGTTTGCTTGTGCTGGTAATACTGCCAAGCGCGCCAGCCGCCCATTGCGACGACCGCGACCAGCACCAGCCCCAGCACCCAATTCGCATTGTCTTTCCACCAAGCCTTGAGCGTTTCGATTTGTTCCTGTTCCTGTGAATCCAAAGCTGCCATGTTCAACTCCTACTTGAAAAATTTATTAAGCGTTTCGTTGAGATGCTGCACGCTCACGCGTACCTGCTCGCCGCCCTGCATCGGCTTGATGCTGACTTCGTTCGCCCGCACTTCGTCGTCCCCGATTACCACGGCTACCACCGCGCCACTGGCATCGGCTTTTTTCATTTGCGACTTGAAACTGCCCGCCCCGCAATGCAGCAGTACGCGCAGCTTGTCATCGCGCAATTGTTCGGCCACCCGGCTTGCCAGGTGGCCTGCCAGTTCACCCTGATGCACCACATACACATCCAGTTTAGGCTTGGGCAAAGCCATGCCGGCTTCCTGCAACAACACCAACAGGCGTTCCACGCCCATCGCAAAACCCATCGCGGGCGCGGGCTTGCCACCTATCTGTTCGACCAGCCCGTCATAACGCCCACCGGCGCAAATCGTCCCCTGCGCACCCAGCCTGGTCGTCACCCACTCGAACACGGTGCGGTTGTAATAATCCAGTCCGCGCACCAGTCGTGGGTTAATCTCGAACGCCACATCATGGCATTTGAGGATCGCCTGTAAGGCCTCGAAATGTTGCAGCGCCGCTTCGTCCAGTTCATCCATCAGCCTGGGTGCCGCTTCGATCAACTCCTGCATCGCCGGATTTTTGCTGTCCAGAATGCGTAGCGGGTTGCTGTGCAGCCGACGCGTTGCCTCGCCATCCAGCAATTCGGCATGTTGTTCAAAATACGCGATCAATTTTGCGCGATGCCGCTGGCGGGATGCCGCATCACCCAGGGTATTGAGTTGCAGCGTCACATCCTCCAGACCCAGCTTTTTCCAAAGCCTTGCACACATCAAAATCTGTTCGGCATCCATATCCGGCCCCGCAAAACCCAGGGCTTCCACGCCAATCTGGTGAAACTGGCGATAACGCCCCTTTTGCGGGCGCTCGTGGCGGAACATCGGTCCGCTGTAATACAGACGCTGCGGCGCGTTATACAGCAAATTGTGTTGCAGCACGGCTCTGACGCAAGAGGCCGTACCTTCCGGGCGCAGGGTCAACTGATCGCCGTTCAGACTGTCCTCGAAGCTGTACATCTCTTTTTCCACGATGTCGGTCACTTCACCGATAGCGCGCTTGAACAGCCCGGTCGGCTCGACCAGCGGCATACGGATGTTGCGATAGCCGTAGCTTGCCAGCCAGTCGCGCACCACCTCTTCAAACCATAACCAAAGTTCCGCCTCGTCCGGCAGAATATCATTCATGCCGCGTATTGCCTGTAATGTTTCGTTGCTCATATTTTAAACACGGCAAGTGGTCAGTAGAAAGGAGTCAGTAGAAAACAGTTTCTCCCCTGACCCCTCGCCACTCACCCCCTTACCGATCTGCCCTCTTCAAATATTTTCTCGCCACATAGTCGTCCACGATACCGGTAAATTCCTCGGCGATATGGTCGCCGCGCAAGGTCATGGCTTTTTCGCCGTCTATGTAGATGGGGGCAGCGGGCGTTTCGCCCGTGCCGGGCAGACTGATGCCGATGTTGGCGAGTTTGCTCTCACCGGGGCCGTTCACCACGCAACCCATCACCGCGACGGTCATGTTTTCGACCCCATCATAGCGCTCGCGCCAGATCGGCATTTGCGTACGCAAGTGGCGCTGGATGCTTTGCGCCAGTTCCTGAAAGAAGCTGCTGGTGGTGCGGCCGCAACCGGGACACGCCGTCACCATAGGCGCGAAGGCGCGCAATCCCATGGTCTGCAATATCTCTTGTCCGACCAGCACTTCCTGGGTGCGGTCGCCGCCCGGCTCCGGCGTTAATGAAATGCGAATCGTGTCGCCGATGCCTTCCTGCAACAACACCGACAAGGCGGCGGTCGAGGCGACGATGCCTTTTGAACCCATGCCCGCCTCGGTCAACCCCAGATGCAGGGCATAGTCGCATTGCAGGGTGAGCGCGCGATAAACCGCAATCAAATCCTGCACTTCGCTGACTTTGCAGGACAACACGATGCGGTTGTGCGCCATGCCCAATCGTTCGGCGCGTGCGGCGCTTTCGATGGCGGAGGCAATTAAAGCGGCGCGGGTGACTTCTTTCACATCGCGGGGTTCGGCGAGCTGCGCATTCTCGTCCATCATGCGCACGACCAGTTTCTGGTCCAGACTGCCCCAGTTGACCCCGATGCGCACTGGCTTGTCATATTTGATCGCCGTCTCAATCATGATGGTGAACGGGTCTTCTTCGGCGCGGCTACGCCCGACGTTGCCGGGATTGATACGGTATTTTGCCAACGCTCGCGCGCATTCGGGGAACTCGTTCAACAGCCGGTGGCCGTTGTAATGAAAGTCGCCCACCAGCGGCACATGACATCCCAGCGCGTCCAGCCGCCTGCGGATATGCGCCACGGCAGCGGCGGCTTCCGGCGTATTGACGGTGATGCGCACCAGTTCCGAACCCGCACGAGCCAGCTCAAACACCTGTTTGGTGGTGCTATCCACATCAGCGGTATCGGTGTTGGTCATGGACTGCACCACCACCGGCGCACCGCCGCCCAGCATGACGCGACCGACCAAAACCCGTTGCGACGGGCGACGTTTGATGAGAGATGCGCTCATAGTTATTCCAACACCGTTATTTCAGCGTAAAACGCGCCACATCACTGCTGGCATCAATATAGGGAGTCGTATCTATCAGTTTGCCTTGATAGTACAAATGAACCTTGGAAGCGTGACCGATTACCAGACCGAACGGGGCCATCCCCTCCACATTCAATTCTTCGCCGGGCTGATAGACTTTTTTTGCCAGCACTTTGCCGGACGGCTCGGTGATTTCAGTCCAGGATTCGTTATCGAACACCAGACGCAACTTGCTGACAGACACGACCGTTGCAGCGACATCCGACCCCGTCATTATTTTAGGTTGTGCAGGCAATTCCACCGGGGTTGTCACCAGCGCGCCTTCTGACACGGTCTTGACTTGTTCCATCGCGGGTGATTGAGCAGGTTTGGCTTGCCATATTGCAAATCCCACTATCAACAACGCGATGAAAAATGCACCTATCAACAAATACAGATTTTGCCGACGCTCAGGAGAGACCTCCATCAAAGCGGGCTTCATGCCCAGCGTATCAACTTTCACCTGAGACACTTTGCCACCCGACAAGGCATCGAGAAGCGGTTGCGCATCCATCTGAAGTATTTTTGCGTAGCTACGCACGAAACCGCGCACAAAAGCGATCTCGGGCAGCGACTGAAAGTCGTCGGCTTCCAAGGCAATAATCTGGCGGGGCGCGAGTTTTATCCGGTTAACCACATCATCAATGCTCCAGCCCATACGTTCGCGGCCAGCGCGCAACAGATGCCCAACCGAAATCCCCCCTTGCTCCACCGATTGTTCGTCTTGTGAAGTATGCGCAACCTTATTTTCCTGTGTCTGTTCCATCATTCACCATTCATCAATAATTGGCTCTCGCGCGCATCAGGATAACGCTTGCGCAACTGCAAACCATAGCTGGCTTGGGCATTGCTATCCCCGAGCTTGCGCTCGATACGCACCGCCAGCCAGAGCTGGCTCGCAGTCAAATTTTCATTTCCTTGCGCAAAACGCGCAAAATATCTTCTGGCCTCAGCATATTCGCCTGCGGAAAATTTCACTTCCGCCATTCCCAGCAAAGCCTGAGCCAAATCGGGCTGTACCGACAACGCACGCTGAAAAAAATCCGCCGCCTCCAGCAAATTGCCCGCCTTCTGGGAACACAGACCCGCATTCAAATAGGCACGCTCGGGCGTGGCATATAAAGGGTTCTTCAGCGCCGCCATAAAATGCGGGATGGATTCCTTCTCCCTGCCACGCTGACAGAGAAACCAGCCATAGTTGTTATGGGCTTCTGCGTCCGCCTTATCCAGGCGCAGCCCCTGTTGAAAAACCTCCTCGGCTTCCTTGTCCTCGTGCAACGCCATATGAATCAGACCGCTCACACTGTAAGCGGGCGCGTAATTGCGGTCAGCCCGTACCGCCAGGTCAATCTCGGACAGCGCGATCCCCATCTGATTGCGCTCAAAATACATGCCAGCCAGTTCAGTGTGTATCCTGGCACTGTTGCTATTAGCCCCAGCCTGTTGCTGCCCGGATGAACCACTTGAAGCGCACCCGGCCAGCATTATTACCGCAAAAATCAAACCTGAAAGTCGTTTCATCGTTGCCTTCGCTTGTTTATTTATGGAACGCAATGCGGGTGGTACGTCGAGTCTTGTCCAGCACCTGCCCCGCCAACTGACCACACGCCGCTGCGATGTCGTCACCGCGCGTCTTGCGGGTGGTGGTCATAATGTCGGCCTGCATCAGCACATCCCGAAAACGCTGGATCGCCTCCGGCCTGGAACGCTGATAAGGCGACTGCGGGAAGGGATTAAACGGGATCAGGTTGAATTTGCACGGCGTGTCCGCAACCCGCCGCACCAGTTCATGCGCGTGTTGCACGGTATCGTTCACCCCGTCCAGCATCACATATTCAAAGGTGATGAAGTCGCGCGGTGCGCGCTCCAGATAACGACGGCAGGCCGCCAGCAATACCTTGAGCGGATACTTCTGGTTGATCGGCACCAACTGGTCGCGCAAGGCATCGTTCGGCGCATGGAGCGACACCGCCAGCGCGACCGGACAGTCTTCGCGCAACCTGTCCATCGCTGGCACCACGCCGGAAGTCGAAACGGTCACGCGGCGGCGCGACAGACCATACCCCAAATCATCCAGCATCAGGCGCAGCGCGCTCACTGTGTTGTCGTAATTGAGCAGCGGCTCGCCCATGCCCATCATTACCACATTGCTGATCGCCCAGTTGCCCTCGGCATTTCTGCCGAGCTGGTGATTCGCCCACCACAGTTGACCGATGATTTCCGCCACCGACAGGTTGCGGTTGAAGCCTTGTTTGCCAGTCGAACAAAACGAACAATCCAGCGCACAACCGGCTTGAGAGGAAATACACAGCGTGCCGCGCGCAACTTCGGGGATATACACCGCTTCCACGGCGTTGCCCGTACCGACGTTCAACAGCCACTTGCGCGTGCCGTCGTCGGACAGCTCTTCGCGCAGGATTTCCGGCACGACAATACAAGCCTGCTGCGCCAATTTATTGCGTAATACAGCCGCGATGTCCGTCATCGCGGCGAAATCGGACTCCCCTTCCCGGTAAATCCAGCGCATGAGCTGGCGCGCACGAAACGGCTTTTCGCCCATTTCTGCAAAATAAGCACTCAGCGCGTGGGCATCCAGGTCAAGGAGGTTTTTTTTCATTTAAAACAAATACTTAGCGAGAATAGACATTCAAAGCCGGAAAGAAATAGGCGATTTCAACCGCAGCGGTTTCAGCCGCATCAGAACCGTGTACGGCATTGGCATCAATGCTGTCAGCGAAATCAGCACGGATCGTGCCCTTGTCCGCCTTCTTGGGATCCGTCGCGCCCATCAAATCGCGGTTCTTCAAAATCGCGCCTTCGCCTTCCAGCGCCTGAATCATCACTGGACCGGAAATCATGAACTCAACCAGATCGTTGAAGAAAGGGCGCGCCGCGTGAACAGCGTAAAAACCCTCGGCTTCCTTGCGCGACAATTGCGCCATGCGTGCGGCGATAATCTTCAGGCCAGCGCCTTCAAAACGGGAATAAATTTGACCGATCACATTTTTTGCAACGGCATCGGGTTTGATAATTGACAGAGTACGTTCAACAGCCATGCTAAATCTCCAAAACTAAGGGTTATAAAATTACGACCGCGCATTCTATCAGGCTTTGCCTACCCTGTCGCAGGCAGCCTCATCAAGAACAGGGGAAATGAATGACACAGAGCGGGCAGACAGGCTTATCGTCTGCCCGCGCGGTTGGTCTCCGCGCGAGCAAAAAAGCCCCCCCGCTTACCTCCAGCCAGACTATAGGTACGAATTTATTCGCAGCATCAATCCAGGCTCGCCCGCCGTCTGATAGCCTGCGGCTATCGCCACCCCCGGCACGGCAACCAGTTGCTCGCCGCAATACAGCAACGGCCAGCGGTCGCGCTGCCAGGGCAGAATGTGATGTTCCTGAAGCAGGTTTTTCAGGGTACGGGTTGCCGAATGAACCGAAGGACGTAGCGTTTCGCCGCCACTTCGCAGACGCAATGTAACAGGCTCGCCTTGCAGCTTTGCCAGGCTGATTCCTTGACCCTTGAATGTATTGAATAAAATACGAGTATGCAGCGCAGGCCAAGCCAATTCTGCTTCGCCCTGCCAGGTCAGTCTTTGCTGGCTGTCGAATTCGCACAGTTCAGGCGCGGCATACACACGACCCTGGTAACGGCGCACCTGCCAGCCACCAAAGGTGATGCAGACCGATGCATCGGGTCGAGCCGCGCAAAGTTGGTGCAGCATATCGTCCAGCCGCACAGCCTGCGGCATGGGCGCACCGAGCTGATACAAAAAGTAGCGCAACAGGTTTTTGGCACGCGGCAGGGAAAGCGCTTGCAGATGCGAGACCCCCAATGTGTGAATGTCCTCACGCTTTGCGACGGGATGCGGGAGTGGCTCTGTCGCATCAATTCGCGCCAAGTCATCGAGCAAGGCGCTGGCCTCGGCGAAATTTTGCGTGCTGCGCGCAAGCGTTGCACGATAAGCGGGAAATTTTTCACCCAGCAGCGGCAACAACTGATGGCGGAGGAAATTGCGTGGATAGTCATCGTCCAGATTACTCTCGTCTTCTATCCATTCGAGTTGATGGAAGGCAGCGTATTCGAGAATATCCTGACGAGAGGAATGCAGCAGCGGGCGAACAATTTTCGTCGCTCCCGTACCCAACACCGGCATGGCGGCAGCCCCGCGCACCCCTGCCCCGCGCAACAATTGCAACAACAAGGTTTCCACCTGATCATCAAGATGGTGGGCAAGTACCACGAAATCACAGTGCTGATCGGCAAACGCCGCATGGCGCAGCTTGCGGGCGGCAGCTTCCAGACCGTGTGCGCGCAACGGCGCGATGTTGACCCGTTCAACCTGCAAGGGAATGGCAAGGGCAGCGCACAATCGGACACAGAAAACCGCCCACGCATCGGCGTTCGGACTGATACCGTGATGAACGTGCAGCGCGGAAAGTTGCCAGCCGCGCTGCGGTGCAAGGCGATGCAGCAGGTGCAGCAGCACCACCGAATCCACCCCGCCGCTCAAGCCTATCAGCAGATGGCTTCCGGCTGGCAGCGCCAGTTGCGCGGCGACTTTGGCAAAGAGATTATCCGAGTTCAACTTCCTTGAACTTACCGTAACTCATCAAGCGATTGAAACGATCCTGCATCATGGTCGCAATCGGTTTGCTTTCGGCTGTTTTCAACGCGTCTTGCAAAGCCTTCTTGACGTTTTGCATGGTCAGTGCGTAATCGCGGTGTGCGCCGCCCAACGGCTCACTAATAATCTTGTCCACAATACCCAGCGTTTTTAGTCGTTTCGCCGTAATACCCAAAGTTTCTGCCGCTTCAGATGCCATGTCCGCGCTCTTCCAAAGGATGGAGGCGCAGCCTTCCGGCGAAATCACCGAATAAGTGCTGTATTGCAGCATCAACATCGCATCACCCACTGCAATCGCCAGCGCGCCGCCCGAACCGCCTTCACCGATGATGGTGCAGATGATAGGCACACGCAATTCGCTCATTTCATACAGATTGCGCCCGATCGCTTCGGACTGGCCGCGCTCTTCGGCGTTCACGCCGGGATAGGCGCCGGGGGTATCAATGAAAGTCATGATGGGGATACCAAATTTTTCCGCCAGACGCATCAGGCGCATCGCCTTGCGATAGCCTTCGGGGCGCGGCATGCCAAAATTGCGCACGATTTTATCTTTGGTATCGCGCCCCTTTTGATGACCGATCACCATCACGCTCTGACCATTAAAACGCGCCAGCCCGCCGACAATCGCCTTATCGTCTGCAAAGCTGCGATCGCCGTGCAATTCCTCGAAATCGGTAAAAATATGTTCAATATAATCAAGTGTATAAGGGCGTTGCGGGTGGCGCGACACCTTGGAAATTTGCCACGGCGTGAGCTTGGCATAAATCTCCTTGGTGAGCACTTCGCTTTTCTTCGACAACTGTGCGATTTCATCGCTAATATCCAGCGCATCGTCATCGTGCATGTCGCGCAATTGCGCGATTTTCTCTTCCAGATCCGCAATCGAATCTTCAAAATCCAAAAATATAATTTTCATATTTGCTACCTGCAGTTACGGGTCACCAGATATGAGTGACGGGTTAAGTTGAGTATTCAGACGGGATAACCCATCAATTCGGGCGCGATAATACTACAAACCGAAGAATCGTTTGACGCTAGACAACAACTCGGTGTGTTGCGAACTCTTTGCCTGCTGCCGGGTCTGCTCGTCCAGGTGATGCACCACGCTATCCAATTGGGCACGCCGCTCCACCAGCACCTGCGCGATTTCTTCAGCCAGACTGGGTCTGGCTCGCATGATGTCGGCAAAAGCCTCCTTGTCCAGACGATAGCACTCGACATCGGTACTGGCGAGTACCGATGCCGTGCGCGGCGCGCCGGTCATCATGCCCATCTCACCAAAAAAGCTGCCTTTGCCCAACACATTCACATTGCTGCGCTCGCCGTTGGACCCCTCAAAAAATACCTCGGCCTCACCGTTGATAATGATGTACAGCCAGTGAGCGACCGCGCCCTGCTTGGAAATAATGCTGCCCTTGGCAAACAGGGCATATTTGAGGCGCGGCGCGAGCGCGCGCAATTCTTCATCGGTCATTTGCGCGAACAATTCGATGCGCTTGAGCGTCTTGACGCGTTGCATCGCTTCGCGCTGTAACACCACGCTCTGATATTTGCTGTTTTCCTTGATGTAATGAACGTTCTGCTCTTCCACCGCCAGACTGATCCCGACGCGTTCCAGCGCGGTAAACACATGCCAGCGCACCGCCGCATCGGTCGGATCATCCACCGACAGATCAGTCAGCCAGTAGCGCAGCGCATAACGCGCGCAGCCCTTGTCCATCTCCATCAACACACAACTCGGCGCAGGCTGCTTGGCAACATTGGCGATGTCCGCCTGGCGGACGGCCTCCTCGACCGCACCGGTCACCTTGTTCGGGATGGTATTTAGCGCGACACCAAACCAAATCCAGCGCCGCAATTGCACCGGCTGATCGGTGCGCCGTCCCAACACCAGAAACTTGTTTTTCATCAACTGGCTATTGGGGAACACCACCGTTTCCCAGTTGCGCGTCTCGACCAGCGTGGAGCGCCAGCGTATGTCCACCACCCGTCCGACCACCTTATCAACCTCAATCCAATCGCCGATTTCGATGGAATTGTCCAGTTGCAACGCCAGTCCGCCGAGAATATTGCCCAGCGTATCCTGCATGGCAAACGCCACCACCGCCGTGATCATCGCCGAAGTGGCGACAATACTGCCCAAATCAAGACCGGCATAACGCAACCGCACCAACCCCCAGGCGAGATAAGCGACGATGACAAAAATATCTTCGGTAATGCGCGGCGGATTCAGGCGCACTGTAGGCAACACGCTACGGAACAGCAACAAGCCGCTCAAGCGTATCAATGCAATGCCAGCGGCGATTACCCCCGTCTCGTGAAACACCTCGGCGGCTGTCGTGAATTGCAGGGCGTAAATCACCCCACTGACGAATTGTAAAAACAGTCCTACCAGAAAAAATATCAACGTATTCAAGATGCTTTTGCGATCTTCCCGGCGCAAGGAAAACAATAAAAACGCCAGCAACAATGCCATCACCAACACGATCAGCGATTCCTCGCGCCAGAAATACTGCGTAACCGTCTGCCAAAAACCCATGATTACCCCGCTATTTAGTGTGCCTGGATTCTACAGAATATTCGGCCAGGCGTTTAGGTCGCCGCCACAACGCCCAGCCAGAGCCGCGCGTCAGGCGCGTTTGCCGCAGTCCGTCGCCACCTAAAACATCCAATTGCAAGCTGGCAATCTTGCCGCCTCGCAACGCCTGCCACAACGGCTGCGCATAGTTAGCTTCAAAGGTCTGCAAGGCCTCACGCCATGCCGCCAGATCGCCGCGCTGCAAGGCACTGCGCAAGCCCGTCCAAACCAGCAACTGCCCGCCTTCCGCAGCCAGCCGCCTCTCCCCGTGGGTGAGGGCTGAATCAAAAGAGCTTTGCCATGTCGGCGACCATTCAAGAAACGGCAAACCGGCGGATGCCGCCAACATTTCGCCCAGCATTTCGTCCGAACTTACGCTCGCATAAGTGCTTTGCGCGCCAACCCGACCATCGCCGCTGCCCCAAAACCAGACGCTATTCACCGGCAACTCGCCGCGTTCCTCGCGAGCCGCATTGAGCGGATGCGCGAACAACAACATCTGAATCTCGTTGAACAACTGATGCCAACGCCGCTCTGCCGCACCCGTCGGCAGATTGCCGTGGATATTGCGCCCCGCTGCCTGCGACAGTGGCACGGTCTGAATCTCCGGCAACTCGTCCAGCCGCACATACCAGCGTTGCGGATGCGGCGCGAAGAACTCCAGACCCTGCCCGACAAAATGCGCGTTCAAACTGGCGCACAGCACCAGCGCCTCATTCGCGCTGATTTCCACATTCGGCAACAGCACCACCTGCTCGCGCTGCAAACGCAAATGCACCGGATCAGCACACAACCAGCAGCCCTCCCCCAGTCCGTCAAACGCCGCAGCAATCGGCGCAACGGGTGCGCCCGCCCGGCACGACACGCCGAACACTCCGCACAGCAAATCTTCCAACGTAGCAGGGACGATTTTCCCACCGAGTGCATTGCGATTCGTGGCCAAATTACCCCTCCCACTGTTTGCCACCCCGCGCGCCAACAACCTTTCCAAAGCGGGCAGACGCAACCCCGCGCACACCTCGGCGGCAAAGTCTTCCGGCAGAAATAAATCAGTGATAATCAGATGAACATTTTTCATGGCGCGGAGTTTAACCTAGGTGTCTGTCGGACTTGAAGAATCGTAGCGAAAAGGTTTTTAGAATCATCGCTTATTTTCGCGCCCACTTCATCCAACATTAGCCTCGCCACGGGTGTGACCGCTTTTCGATCAGCAGACCTGTTTGCATGTCGCCTAACGCATCTCCGCCTTGGCGGATTTGCCTGAGTTCAGCCAGGCAAAAATGAATGAATGCGAGGCCAACATAAAGAGGCGAAAAGAAATTCAACACGGGTATGAATTGCAATAATCCGGTCGCCGCACCGAGCAGGTAAAGTTTGCCTGAAGAACGCTCAATAACTTGCTCATACTCTTCTTTGCTGGCATGTTCGGCCAGCGCATCGTAGCGGAACAGGCGCTGATTGAGATAAGCGAACAAGGCAATCGGCAGCACGATGACAAACGGGGAAAACAGCCATAACGGCAGAACCAGTATCCATCCGGCGCAATAAATGGAAATGGCAAGCACTGAGTTCCACACGCTGCCCGCCGTGCTACCGCCTTGCTTGCGCTCCAGTTCGGGATAATATTTTTGGGCGACATGGTTGACCATCACGGGCATGACAAACACCGCCGTAATGACCAGCGCCGTGACATAAATGACCGGGAGCAACAACATGACCAGGATGAAAGTGATCAGGTAATGCGACATGACGGCAAGCATCCCAGTCGCTATCCATTGCTCTACCGAAGTCGCTTGCAGCAAAATATTGATACGAGTGACCCAATCCACCCAGAAATACCCGGCAGCCCCTACCCACAGCACAACCGATAGCAACATGGGCCACAGAATCAACGCCAATATTCTGGGATGAAACAGGGTTTGAAGGGCTTCTAACAGGGCCGAAAAAATAGGCTTCATCTGAAAATTGATGTAGCCCGGATGCTAACGGCTATTCCTCAGCGCAATCAGCACCGCCCAAAATCCGAGCACCAGGTAGCACAGCAGCGACCATTCGGGAATGCCGAGGGTAAGAAAGTTCCAGCCCCTGGTCGCACATTCGCCCGAACCGTGCAGCAATTCCTTCAACACGCTGGACATCGGCATGGTTTCCAGCATGTAATCGAGGCCAGGCCCGCACGCGGGTACCTGATCGGCGGGTAAATGCTGTATCCAGATGTGACGGGCGGCGACCGCCACGCCCGCCAGGGAAAGCAGCACGATCAGCGCCGCATAAATGCGCGCGCCGAGACGTTTTGGGCCGTGTGTTGCGGCCAGCAGGAACAGCACCAGGATGGCGATAAAAATCACTCGCTGAACCATGCACAACGGACACGGATCTTGATGTTTGACATATTGCAGATACAGGCCGAAGCCCATCAGTCCGCTGGCAAACAGAAACCCCATCAGATACAACCAGTTATTGGAGATGCGCCGCCACATACTATTCCGCCTCGTCTATCCAGGTTGCCTGGATCGCTTCAAGCACTTTTTCGCCGCCGTGACCGTGGTCGTCGTCGAACCCATCCAAACCGACCACAAGATTATGCAAATCAACAAAACGCACCGTTTGGGGATCAATTTCAGGGTATTTCTCAGCCAGTTCCTGAGCAATTTCACGCACGTCTATCCACTTCATCGCGTTACTCCTTAACCATGTTGATGCTGTATTTTGGAATCTCGATCACCAAATCCTTATCCGCCACAACGGCCTGGCAAGACAAGCGTGAAGTAGATTCCAACCCCCATGCCTTATCCAACAAATCTTCCTCGATTTCTTCTGCGGGCTTGAGCGAATTAAAGCCCTCGCGCAGAATCACATGGCAAGTCGTGCAAGCGGCAGATTTCTCGCAGGCATGTTCGATTTCCACGCCGTTTTGCAACAAGGCATCACAGATAGAAACCCCGGGGTCGGCATTGAACACCTTACCTTTTGGACAAAGTTCAACATGCGGCAACACGATGATTTGCGTCATTATTTTGTCTCCAATTGTGAAATATTTTTGCCCGTCAACACACCCGCCACACTCTTGTCCATACGCGCCTGGGCGAAGCTGACGGTAGCCTCGTTCAAGGCATTCACAGCACGTTTTAGCGCGAGAGTGTCTTCCGTTTTCAAGCTGCCTTGCAAGACCGTCATTTGCGCCTCAATGCGGCTACGCTGCTGATGATCAAGCAGTTCGCCGTCCTGCACCAGTGCATGTTGCACGGCTTCGAGCAACTGGTTCGCTTCGGTCTGCTGTTCTTGTCGGGCGCGCGCCTGCATATCATCCTGCGCGTGCTGTACGGAATCCTGCAACATGCGGGTAATCTCGGCATCACTTAAACCATAGGATGGTTTAACCACAATTGCCGCTTCCATCCCGCAACCCATTTCACGCGCCGATACGTTCAACAGCCCATCGGCATCCACCTGAAAAGTGACACGGATGCGCGCCGCGCCCGCGACCATCGCCGGAATGCCGCGCAGTTCAAATTTCGCCAGCGAACGACAATCGCTCACCAGCTCGCGTTCACCCTGTAACACATGGATGCTCATCGCGGTCTGACCGTCTTTGTAGGTAGTGAATTCCTGCGCCCGTGCGGTGGGTATCGTGCTGTTGCGCGGGATAATCTTTTCGACCAGCCCACCCATTGTCTCGATACCCAGACTGAGCGGAATCACATCCAGCAACAGCCATTCATCGCCGCTGCGATTGCCCGCCAACAGATTCGCCTGAATCGCGGCACCCAGTGCCACAACCTTATCCGGATCGAGATTATTGAGCGGAATCTGACCGAAAAACTCACCGACTGCCTGCTGCACCTGCGGCATACGCGTCGCGCCGCCGACCATCACCACGCCCTTGATGTCTGCCGCGCTCAACTTGGCATCGCGAAGCGCGCGGCGCAGCGGCTGCAAAGTGCGTTGAATCAAATTGTGCGACATGGACTGAAACTCGTCCTGAGTCAGCACGTTGTCTACCAGTTCACCACTGGACAACACCGCCGTGATGCGCGTCCTGTCATGCTCGGTAAGTTGCTCCTTGGCAGCCCTGGCCTGGGTCAGCAACAAACGGGTATCTTGCGGGTTGAGCGCGGACAGGTCGTTCTTTTCCAACAACCAGCAGTGGATGCGCTGGTCGAAGTCATCACCACCCAGCGCAGAATCGCCGTTGGCCGACAACACCTCGAACACCCCGCGCGTCAGGCGCAATATGGAAATATCGAATGTGCCGCCACCCAGGTCATAAACCGCATAAACCCCTTCGGAAGCATTATCCAGCCCGTAGGCAATCGCCGCCGCTGTCGGCTCGTTGAGCAGTCGCAACACATTCAACCCGGCGATTTTAGCTGCATCCTTGGTCGCCTGGCGCTGCGCATCATCGAAATAAGCGGGGACAGTAATCACCGCGCCGACCAACTCGCCACCGAGTGCCGCTTCGGCACGCATCCGCAATACCTTGAGAATTTCTGCCGATACTTCAACCGGGCTTTTCACCCCTGCCACGGTGCGCAGTTGCAACATGCCGTCTGTATCCACAAAGCGATACGGCAGGCGACTGGTATCGCCAACATCCTTGAGCCCGCGCCCCATAAAGCGCTTAACCGAAATAATGGTATTAGTCGGATCAACACTTTGCTCGATCTGCGCCGCCTCGCCCACCGTCACAGAACTATCTGCCGCATAGCGCACCACCGAAGGCAGCATGGCTCGACCATTTTCATCGTTAAGCACCACGCTAATACCGTTGCGCACGGTCGCCACTAGCGAGTTGGTCGTGCCCAGATCTATCCCCACTGCCAGCCTGTGCTGGTGCGGTGCAGTGCTCAAATCGGGTTCAGAAATCTGTAGAAGTGCCATTTTTCAATTGGTGGACACGTTTGTACCCACGCGGGAGAATGAAGTACACGCGCAGAATAAATTATCCGCGCAGCTTAATAAAACAGGGCAGTAGAGACTGCCCACTTTACATGTCTATTACGTCATATGCGGCATCAATTTCTTCCGCAAGTTTTTCCATGAAACGCAGCTTGCGCACGAGTCCGGCGGCAGCGGCGTAATCCTGCTCGGTGTCAATTTTAACTGCAAGCTGAGCTTCGAGCGTGCGAGTTTCGACTTTCATACGCGCTGCAAATTGTTCCAAAGCGTTCAGGTCTCGCGCCTGCTGCGTTTCCGCCACCGCTTCGCGCCACTCCATTTGCGCCATCAGAAAATCCACAGGCATCGCCGTGTTGGTTTCTTCCTGGGTATCCACACCGTTGAGCAACAACAAATAACGCGCGCGCCGTATCGGACTTTTTAACGTCTGGTAAGCCTCATTAACAAGAGTGGATTGCTGCATCGCGACACGCTGTTCTGTCTCGCCCAAATGGGCTGACTTATCAGGATGTACCTGAGCCTGCAAGGCGCGATACTGGAGTTCCAATTTTGCGCTGTCGAGTTGAAAAGACGGAGCAAGCCCGAACAATTGAAAGTGATTGTGCTGAAAATCAAAACCGGTTGATTGCTTCAAACTTGAAAACTCTCGCCGCAACCGCATTCGTTTTTGACGTTAGGATTGTTGAATTTAAAACCTTCGTTCAACCCTTCGCGGGTGTAATCCAGTTCCATGCCTTCGATGTAGGGCAGACTTTTGGCATCCACCAGCAGCGTCACGCCGTGACTGACGAATTGCAAATCATCTTCAGCCAGTTGGTCGGCAAACTCAAGTTTGTAAGCCATGCCGGAGCAACCGCTGGTGCGCACACCGATGCGCAACCCCAGCCCCTTGCCGCGCTTGGCGATAAAATTTTGCACATGCTTTGCCGCCGCTTCGCTCAGAGTAACACCCATCATCTCTTCCCTCCGCCGCCTAGCGACTACCCGTACAGGCAGCCGTTTCTACATTATTACCGTGCTTGGACTTGTAGTCTGCAACCGCTGCCTTGATGGCATCTTCCGCCAGAATCGAGCAGTGAATTTTAACTGGCGGCAACGCCAATTCTTCGGCGATCTGAGTGTTTTTGATCTGCAACGCCTGATCCACTGTCTTGCCTTTGACCCATTCGGTCACCAGCGAACTGGAAGCAATCGCCGAACCGCACCCGTAAGTCTTGAATTTCGCATCTTCAATGATTCCACCTTTGCCGACCTTGATCTGCAACTTCATCACATCGCCGCAAGCTGGCGCGCCGACCATACCGGTACCCACTTCGTCGGCATCCTTGTCCAAGGTTCCCACATTGCGCGGATTCTCGTAGTGATCCAATAATTTTTCGCTGTAAGCCATTTTATTCTCCTAGAATTCAGGATTCGGGATTCAGAATTAAGACAAACCGATTTTCACTCGATCCTCAATCCTTGATCTTCAATCCTGTTTTTAATGTGCCGCCCACTGCACGGTGTTCAAATCAATGCCATCCTGGTGCATTTCCCAAAGCGGTGACAGTTCACGCAATTTGCCGATTTTATTCTTCAGCAGTTCGATGACGTAATCCACTTCTTCTTCTGTCGTAAAACGTCCTACGGTAAAACGTATCGAACTGTGTGCCAACTCGTCGCTACGCCCCAGTGCACGCAATACATATGAGGGTTCGAGACTAGCCGAAGTACAGGCAGAACCGCTCGATACCGCAACATCCTTGATCGCCATAATCAGTGATTCGCCTTCAACAAAATTGAAGCTGAGATTGATGTTGTGCGGCACACGATGCTGCATATCGCCATTGATATGCACTTCTTCCATCACCATCAGACCATTCATCAGGCGATCGCGCAATTTACCCACACGTTCATTTTCCTGCGCCATTTCTTCCTGGGCAATGCGAAATGCTTCGCCCATACCAACGATTTGATGTGTCGCCAACGTGCCTGAACGGAAACCGCGTTCCTGCCCGCCACCGTGCATCTGTGCTTCCAGCCGCACGCGCGGCTTGCGGCGAATATATAGCGCACCGATACCCTTGGGGCCATATGTTTTGTGGGCGGAAAACGACATCAAATCCACCTTGAGCCGCTGTAAGTCTATCGCCACCTTGCCAGTTGCCTGAGCGGCATCCACATGCAACAGAATCCCTTTCTCGCGGCAGATTTCACCGATGGCAGCGATGTCCTGAATCACGCCGATTTCGTTGTTCACCATCATGATGGACACCAGTATCGTATCGGGACGCAAAGCTGCCTTGAGTTTTTCGATGTCCAGCAAACCGCTCGGCTCGGGATCGAGATAAGTCGCCGTGAAGCCTTGTCGTTCCAGTTCACGCACCGAATCCAGCACCGCCTTGTGTTCGATGCGCATGGTAACGATGTGTTTACCCTTACCCTGATAAAAATGCGCCGCCCCCTTAAGCGCGAGATTGTTCGACTCAGTTGCGCCGGAAGTCCAGACGATTTCTTTCGGATCGGCATTGACCAACGCTGCGACCTGTGCACGGGCCAATTCCACCGCTTCATCCGCCACCCAACCAAAGGCATGTGAACGACTGGCCGGATTGCCGAATTTTTCGCATAAATAGGGAATCATTTTTTCGGCTACACGCGGGTCAACTGGCGTAGTAGCAGAGTAATCCATGTAAATAGGTAATTTCATTGCTTTTTCAACTTTCTTTGCGTTAAAACTCGCTGGGCAGACCCAATGAAATTAGCCGCCAACCTTGCTATTCATCTTGATTGCCGTCGCACCAGTGTGGTGCTGCGCCTTACCTTCCACTAACTGTTGCAGACTGATATGCGACAGATATTCATAAATTTTTTCATTCAAGCCCATCCATAATTCGTGGGTCAAGCAAGGCTTACCATCGTGGCAATTGCCTTTTTCAGCACAATTCGTCGCATCCATTGGCTCATCAACCGCCACCACAATTTCAGCAATGTTGATCTTGGATGCGATGCGTGCCAAATAATATCCACCGCCCGGCCCACGTACGCTTTCAACTAAATTGTTTCGGCGCAACTTGCCGAACAATTGCTCCAGATAAGAAAGCGAAATCTTTTGGCGCTCACTGATCGAAAACAGCGTGACCGGACCTTTACCGCCGTTAATCGCCAAATCAACCATTGCTGTTACCGCAAAACGCCCTTTAGTTGTTAATCGCATTTTTTTCCTTCAACAGGTAGTAATTTCATTAAAACAATCTATCCGAGGCGTGGAGAATATAATAACCAAGTATTTTAATCAACTATATTATTGAGATGGTTGGGATCAAATTTCTCAGCCGTGGCTCGCTCCTCCTCGACACTCACGCCCATCTTTTCGAGTTGCTGCAAAATAAAATCAATGCGCTGATCCACCGTCACACTGTGACCGAGCAAACCATGAATTGCTTTGGCAACCGGGTCATTCTGGTCATTTCCCATGCCATATGCCTTGAAACCAGCCGACTTTTTCTTCTCCTCATCCAGTATCCGCGCCGGAATCCCAGCCGCCGTCGCGCCTGCGGGTACATCCTTCACCACCACCGCGTTCGAGCCTATTTTGGCACCCGCCCCTATGCTAATGGGCCCGAGTATCTTCGCGCCCGCGCCCACCACCACACCATTGCCCAGCGTGGGGTGACGCTTGCCTTCCCGCCAGGAAGTCCCGCCCAGCGTAACGCCGTGATACAGCGTCACATCGTTACCGATCTCGGCTGTTTCGCCGATCACCACGCCCATGCCATGATCAATAAAAAACCGCCGTCCGATGGTCGCACCGGGATGAATCTCGATACCGGTCAGCCCCCGCACACAGTGCGACAAAAAGCGCGCCAACCATTTGAAATTGGCGTGCCACAGCCAGTTTGTCACGCGATGCCCCATGCGGGCATGTAAGCCCGGGTAACACGTCAGCACTTCAAAAGTGGTACGGGCGGCCGGGTCGCGAGCGAATACGCTGGCGATATCTTCCTTAATGTTCCTGAACATTATTATCCTGCTGGTAGCGCGATTTAAGGCGCGCATTGTACTCGGTTGTCACACTCAATATACCGCGCAGAATGTTGATTTCATCCGCTTCCAGCCTTGCCCGCGCATACAAACGGCGTAAGCGTTGCATCATGCGCGCCGGATTTTGAGTGGTAAAAAAACCGATTTCAAGCAGCGTTTTTTCCAGTTGCGCCATGAACCCCTCGACCTGTTCATGCGCGGCGGGTTGTGCAGGCTGAATTTGCCGCTGAACAGCCGAGTCACCCTGCATGGCAACGCTAAGTTCATATCCCATCACCTGCACCGCAGCCGCCAGATTGAGCGATGAAAAATCCGGGTTAGACGGAATATTCACCAGCATCTGCGCACGACTGACCTCTTCGTTGGTCAATCCAGACATTTCCGTGCCAAACAACAAGGCCACCGGCAGCAATGCCGCCTGCTGCGACACCAGCGGCATTGCCTCGCGCGGACTTTTTACCTCGTTGGAAATATCACGCGCTCGCGCCGTCATCCCTACCGTCAGCACCACACCCTGCAAGGCTTCATCAATCGAACCGCATAACACTGCATTTTCCAGAATGTCATCCGCCCCGGCCGCCATCGCATTGGCGTGAGGATCGGGGAAATGGCGCGGATTGATCAGGTACAAATGATGCAGCCCCATCACCTTCATCGCACGCGCCGCAGCACCGATATTTCCGGGATGAGAGGTATGACTTAAAACTATGCGTATGTTATTGAAAACATTTAACTTATTCAAAAAATATACCCCGAAAACAATTGCGAAAAAACAATTTGGCAAAATAGATCAAGGGGAATTAACCGAGTTGCAAAGGTGAATTTATTCCCCCTTTTGTGCAAATAAATTCATTCATATAAGGATTTTGTTTATACCAAGCCCAATTCCAACTAAAATGCGCGCTGAATTTTCACAGCTCATTAAAAAGGTCGTACTCATGCAACCCATACTGCATCCCATGCTCAACATCGCGGTCAAGGCCGCACGTCGCGCCGGCAATCTGATTTATCGCAGTGCCGACAAGGTGGATCACCTCACCATCACCAAGAAATCTCATGCAGATTTCGTCAGCGACGTGGATAGAGCCGCCGAACAAACCATCATCCAAACTTTGCTGGAAGCCTATCCAGACCACGCAATTCTAGCAGAAGAGAGCGGCACTCACGGCGAATCAGATTTCGTCTGGATCATAGACCCACTGGATGGCACAACCAATTTCCTGCATGGCTTCCCGCAATTTTCGGTTTCCATCGCCTTGCAACACAAGGGCATCATCACCCAGGCGGTAATCTACGACCCGACCAAGAATGAACTGTTCACTGCTACGCGCGGACGCGGTGCTTTCCTTAACGACAAGCGCCTGCGCGTCACCAAACGCATTCATATGGCAGATGCCCTGATCGGCACGGGTTTCCCCTACACCAAGTTCGATCATATGGACGCATACATCGGTATCTTCAAGGACTTGATGCAACAGACTTCCGGTCTGCGTCGCCCCGGCTCGGCTGCGCTGGATTTGGCGTGGATGGCGGCTGGCCGCTATGACGGCTTCTTCGAGACCGGCCTGCACATATGGGACATCGCCGCTGGCACACTGCTGATTACCGAAGCGGGCGGCATGGTCAGCGACCTGTCCGGCGGAGATACTTTTCTCAAAACCGGACATATTTGCGCTGGCAACCAGGACATACATCCGAAACTGCTGCAAGTTATCGCCCCCCATCTGACCCCAGCGCTGAAAGGCTCAGTTTGATCAATGGCTGAGGCCTCTTCCCCAACGTCAGCCAGGTACACCGCTGCCGAGAAGCACACCCCGATGATGCAGCAGTATCTGGGCATCAAGGCGCAGCATCCCGACCTGCTGCTTTTTTACCGCATGGGGGATTTCTATGAACTGTTCCATGAGGATGCCGAGCGCGCCGCGAAACTGCTCAACATCACGCTGACCCAGCGCGGCACGTCTAACGGTCAGCCTATCAAGATGGCGGGCGTACCCTACCATGCCGCCGAGCAATATCTGGCACGTCTGGTCAAGCTGGGTGAATCGGTCGCGATATGCGAGCAAATCGGCGATCCGGCTACCAGCAAAGGTCCGGTAGAGCGCAAGGTAGTGCGCATTGTCACGCCCGGCACCGTCACCGACTCTGCCTTGCTGGCAGAAAAACGCGATAGCCTGCTGCTGGGTCTGCACCAACACCACGGCAAACTTGGGCTGGCCTGGCTGAATCTGTCCTCCGGGCAGTTTTTCGTCAGCGAGACGGATGCCGATAATTTGAGTGCCGAACTGGAACGACTGCAACCTGCGGAAATCCTGCACGCTGAAAACGCTGACGCGCCCAACTATCACCATGCGGCTTGCAAGCCTCTCCCCATCTGGCACTTTGATCTGGACACGGCGCGGCGCGGGCTGTGCCAGCAGTTCGCCACGCTCGATCTGGCCGGATTCGGTTGTGAAAATTTCACCGTAGGACTGCAAGCGGCAGGCGCATTGCTGGGCTATGCCAGACTCACCCAGGGGCAGGCAATCAGCCATTTCCGCAGCTTGCAGGTGTATAGCGCAGATCAATTTGTACGCATGGATGCCGCGACGCGGCGCAATCTGGAAATCACCCAAACGCTGCGCGGCGAACCCGCCCCGACCTTGTTATCGCTGCTCGACACCTGCGCGACCAACATGGGTAGCCGCCTTTTGTCCCACTGGCTGCACCATCCGTTGCGTGACCGTAGCGTGCTGCGCGCAAGACTGGAAGCGGTAGGCGCGCTGCGCGCCTCGCCCACTTGCGGGATAACCAGCGACTCAGCGGCTTGGCCACCTAGTCGAATGGCGGGTAATTCCACCAGCGGGGCTGGGGGTTACCGCACTCTCCACGACCCCCTCAAACTCTGCGTGGACGTGGAACGCATCACCGCGCGCATCGCGCTGAAGAGCGCCAAACCACGCGACCTGTCCGGGCTGCGTGACACCTTACTGAGTTTGCCGGAATTGCACTGCGTGCTCGGCAGGTTAGGCATTATTGCCCACCCTGAGTCTCGCGACATGAACCGCATGGGCACAGCAACATACCCACCCTACGCGCCCTTGCTGCAAACACTTGCAGATGCACTGCAAGTTGACCACGCACTGGTCGTGTTGCTGCAAAAATCACTGCAAGCAGAACCTTCCAGTGTGTTGCGCGAAGGTGGCGTAATTGCCGATGGATTTGACGCAGAGCTGGACGATCTGCGCGGCATCCAGACCCACTGCGGCGATTTCCTGCTGGCACTGGAAACCCGCGAACGGGCGCGCACCGGCATCAGTACGCTAAAGGTGGAATACAACCGCGTACAGGGTTTCTACATCGAGGTGACGCACGCGCAATCGGCCAACGTGCCGGACGATTACCGCCGCCGCCAGACGCTCAAAAACGCCGAACGCTACATCACGCCAGAACTCAAAATCTTCGAGGACAAGGCGCTCTCCGCCAACGAACGCGCTCTGGCGCGCGAAAAGTTTCTCTATGAAAATTTGCTGGAACAGCTCGCGCCCTCCGTCGCGCAACTGCAACGCATCGCCGCCGCCCTCGCCGAACTGGACGTACTCGCCACTTTCGCCGAACGCGCCAGCACGCTGAATTTCAGCGCGCCGCAGTTTACCGACGCAGCGGTTATCAACATCACAGCAGGCCGCCATCCGGTAGTCGAGTCTCAAGTTGAGCAATTCACGGCTAACGACACACAGCTTTCCGATGCGCGCCAGATGTTACTGATCACCGGCCCCAATATGGGCGGCAAATCCACCTACATGCGCCAGGTCGCCATCATCGCGCTGCTGGCGCATGTCGGCTGCTTCGTCCCCGCAAGCGAAGCTCTACTGGGCGAGATAGACCAGATTTTCACCCGCATCGGTTCATCGGACGATTTAGCCTCTGGGCGCTCCACCTTCATGGTCGAAATGACCGAGGCCGCCAACATCCTGCACAACGCCACCAATAAAAGCCTGGTGCTGGTGGACGAGATAGGACGCGGCACTTCCACCTTTGACGGCCTCGCCTTAGCCTATGCCATCGCGCGCCACCTGTTGGAAAAAAACCGCAGCTACACCCTGTTCGCGACGCATTATTTTGAACTGACGCGCCTGGCCGACGAATTTTCCCAACTCGCCAACGTCCACCTGTCCGCCATCGAACACCAGCACAGCATCGTGTTCCTGCACGCAGTTACCGATGGTGCAGCCAGCCAGAGCTATGGCCTGCAAGTCGCAGCACTCGCGGGCGTACCACCACAAGTCATCCGAATCGCCAAAAAACAATTGCGCGCGCTGGAACAAAACAGCGCCGCGCAAAATCCGCAAGGCGACCTGTTCGACCAACGAAGCATTGAAATAGAAGCACCGGAAGCACATCCGCTACTGGCGGCAATACGCGAAATCCAGCCGGATGAACTAAGCCCGAGGGATGCGCTGGAGAAGCTGTATCAATTAAAGAAGATGGTATAGACATCAGCACCGAGGAAGTGCGGACAATAAAAAGAGGTTAGAGCCATTACACTCTAACCTCTTGTTTTATTTGGTAGGCACGAGTGGACTCGAACCACCGACCTCTTGGATGTCGATTCGACAATATAATCGTAACCAACTGATTTTATTAACTTATTAATCAACCCCACATCCCCTTCAACCACTGTATTTGAATGTCTTCAACAGCTCAGTTCCTTCAAATCTCCTTCAGGATTTGCAGTTGATGATAAGAATTACATCGCCAGCAGTACCTGTTCAGCGACTGCACGCACTTCTTTTCTGCGGCCATGACCTGGAAATGGCATATCTTCCACCTCAACCAAACCGATTCGTTCCAACTCATCAATATCACGTTTAACCGCACTACGATCACGATGCAGTCGTTGCGACAAGTCCGTGATTGAACCAGAGCACGCTCTCACCTCTCGAAACAATACCAGCTTGGCTGTTGTAATCAGTCGCGCCAAATCTTCTGGGTCTTCAAATGAAATGATGCGCTCAAGAGAAATGCGCTTACCCTGATCTGCCAGCTTGGCGATTTCCTTGCCACGCTTGAAAAAATCATCCGTGTTTGCGACTTGAATTGTCGTTTTCATTTCTTGCTCCTAAGTACCAACCAGTCAGCCTGAAATCGCTCTTCGATATCTTCAAAGGTTGTAAAATCAATCGGCTCGACCACTCCCATAAAATGCCTGTGATGAAAACCGTGAGCATTGTCATAACCGACCACACGCCCGTTATCGCCCTGATAGACATTCCGATTGATGTATGCCAAATTGTAACGAAGATTAAGTCCGTAAACTGCTGTAAATAATGGGTGGGCAGCCACCGCTCCGGTTTGGTACATTGACGTTATCAAAGACGTTTCACAAACCAAAGGAGAAGAAGCGATGGCTGGATATGATATTAACGTGGGTCGTGATTTATTGCCAGGATTGTTGAGTGGGCAGAACGGGCTGGCAAAGCTCGTGGAAACGGTACTCA
>Ga0210037_1000408_pt1 | contig 32823 bp, 30 predicted proteins | sample CryGey08umfilter_3_FD_185451 | JGI IMG/M metagenome (GOLD analysis project Ga0210037, IMG submission 185451) | Groundwater microbial communities from aquifer in Utah, USA - Crystal Geyser 4/9/14 0.8 um filter (SPAdes) (version 3) | ecosystem: Environmental > Aquatic > Deep subsurface >...
TGGCGTCCCCAACGAGATTCGAACTCGTGTTACCGCCGTGAAAGGGCGATGTCCTAGGCCTCTAGACGATAGGGACGTTGTGCTTTACAAAATGCTTGAGGCGCTACTCAAGACTTAAAAGCGGTCAAAAAGCTGAAAAATTCGCTTATTGACAACCTCATAAAATCTGGCGTCCCCAACGAGATTCGAACTCGTGTTACCGCCGTGAAAGGGCGATGTCCTAGGCCTCTAGACGATAGGGACGTGAAAATTTGGTGGAGATAAGCAGGATCGAACTGCTGACCTCTTGCATGCCATGCAAGCGCTCTCCCAGCTGAGCTATACCCCCAAATCCGAAGAGCGCGCATTATATTGACAGCGCCCTTCCCTGTAAAGCATTTTCTCCTATTCCCCGCTTCTTTTCTTTGTTATTAAAGATAGCTCGCCAACCGCGCCAGAACCATTTCGCGCGGGAACAAAGCCAGTACCGCATCTACCGATGGCGTGTGGGTTTGGCCTACCAGCATCACGCGCAGCGGCATCGCCAACTTAGGCATCTTGAGATTATGTTTTGCCAGCAACTCCTTGATCAGCGCGGCCAGCGCGGGGGCTTCCCACTCAACATCGGCGAAACGCTCGGCAAGTTCACGCAACGCAGGCAACACCTCCGGCAGCAGTTGCGCATCCAGCAATTCCTGCGCGGGATGCACTTCGGTATAAAACACTTCTGCCTCATCCGCCAACTCGACCAAAGTCGCCGTGCGCCCCTTGTACAAGGCAATGATGTCTTCAAGCCGAGGCGAGTTTGCAACGCTAACGCCACGATCCTGCAAACAATTACCTACCCATTCCGCCAAGCGTGCATTATCGGCCAATTTAATGTAATGCTGGTTCAACCAGCGCAGCTTTTCCGGGTCAAATTGCGCCGCCGATTTACTGATGTGATCCAATCCGAACCATTCGACGAACTGCTGCATGGAGAAAACTTCCTCATCACCATGCGACCACCCCAGGCGGGAAAGGTAATTGATCAATGCCTCGGGCAAAAAACCGTCTTCGGCATACTGCATCACACTCACCGCACCGTGGCGTTTGGACAGGCGTTCACCATCGCTGCCCAGAATCATCGGCACATGCGCATATTGCGGCGGTGTCGCGCCCAACGCCTTGAGGATATTGATCTGGCGCGGCGTGTTATTGACATGGTCGTCGCCGCGTATCACCTGCGTGATACCCATATCCAGATCATCCACCACCACGCAGAAATTATAAGTCGGTGTGCCATCCGGACGAGCGATGATCAGATCATCCAGCTCACTGTTTTCAAAAACGATAGAGCCTTTGACCATATCCTCCCACGCCGCCACGCCGTGTTGAGGATTCTTGAACCGCACCACCGGCTTGACATCACTTGGGGGGAGCGGCAACACCTTGCCCGCTTCAGGCCGCCAGCGACCATCGTACCGAGGTTTCTCGCCACAGGCACGCTGCGCTTCGCGCGTTGCTTCCAACTCTTCCGGGGTGGTGTAGCAGTAATAAGCCTTACCCTCATCCAGCATTTTTCCCAGCACTTCCTTATAGCGATCCATGCGCTGCATCTGGTAGAACGGCCCTTCGTCATAGCCCAGATTCAACCAAGACATGCCATCCAGAATCGCCTGCACTGATGCCTGAGAGGAACGCTCCAGATCGGTATCCTCGATGCGCAAAATAAAAGTGCCGCCAAATTTGCGGGCATATGCCCATGAATACAAGGCAGTGCGAGCCCCCCCTATGTGCAGATAACCGGTGGGACTGGGGGCAAAACGGGTACGTATCGTCATAACTTGAACTTTGGAAGACAAAAAAGAAGGCGCATTTTACGAGTTTTGTCAGCCCAATGCATAAATAACCCACCCATCGCACAAATAAATTGACCAGAATCGGTTCGATATGCTTTAATTCGCGCCCTTCCAAAGGCAACCCAAAGGGCGGTTAGCTCAGTGGTAGAGCACTGCCTTCACACGGCAGGGGTCACTGGTTCGAACCCAGTACCGCCCACCAACAGCAGTAACAAGCGGATAAAGTGTCGCCGTTTTGAGCGACTACAAAATTCTCATTACCCGCTTCTCAAGCCCCCAGACCAATGAAATCAACGTTTGCGCAGCGGAATCAACAAAGATGACAGACCGTTGTGGTCGAGTTCCTGCATCAAGGCGAGCAGTTTACCCAGTTCGCCGGGCGGAAAACCAACCCGCGCAAACCAGTTCAGGTAATGTCCGGGCAGGTCGGCAATCAGCCGCCCCTGATATTTACCGTAAGGCATCACGCGCGTGACCAATAATTGCAGGGCTTCGCTATCCATCGTTATCGCGGCACCTGCACCAGATGCGATGCCTCGCGCCTGCCGGGTCGAAAATAATCGGTATTGTCATAAAATTCCGCGTTCTGCGCTGCCCATCCCGGCACGCCCAGCAGCGGCACCGGGGCGAGTTCGCGGGTACTGCGGCAATGTTCGGGGTTAGCCAGATAGTCCGCCAGCATGGCATCCAGATGCGCCAGTTGTTGAGTCTGTGGCCAACTGAAAAATGCCTGCTCCACGGCCAGCAGCATCCCGTGGCCGGTCATGCCAATATAAGGTTGCAATGCCTTTTCGTACAAACCGTGACCCAAAATATAAAACCCCATGCGGCTTTGCACCTGTTCCCGCCGCTGCCAGAACAGTTCACGCCAGGAAAAATGACGCAACAACCCCGCCCACTCCTCATCGGCATAGGCCACGATCACGCCGGATTCATCCAGCAAAGTATGGGTATCACGCACCGCACCGCGCTGGCTGGACGTTTCCGACGAAGCTGCGAGATTCGTCAATGCCTGGTAATGGCGCGCATTGATGGCCGCTTTGGCCTTGGGGAAGGTCAACCACACCAGCGCATTAAATAAGTCGTGCCAGTTATCCGTGCGGGTCTGGACTTCGCCGCTCAAGTAACAGCGCGGTTCGTATTGCGCCTCGAATGCCAGCCTCCCCCTGCTCTGCGCGACGAAGCGCAACGGATGCCCTTGCTGCACCGCGATGGCTTGTGCCGACAACAAACCGTTCAACTCGTCAAGCGTGGGAAATCCATCCGTCTTGACGCGCGCAATAACAGGATGGAGGGGCGCAAACAAAGGCGATTGCAGCAATGTTTGCCAGTCGGGTGGCGAATTCATGGCTACACGCGAAAATCAGGCACTGACCTTGACGGGCAAGCCCAGGCGAGCGATGCGTTCGGCAAACGCCTGGAGCGTAGTGGCGGGCAAGGCGGACAGGCGCGGCGCTTCTGTTTGCATGGACGGTCGCGCCAATCCATACAACAAAACCCCTTGTAAGGGATGGCCGTCACGCAACAATCCGGCGACAAATTGCAGATAATCTTCCTCGTCTCCTGGCGAGGGTGGCGCGCCGTCCAACGCGAACCAGCAGGTTTGCAGCCAGGTCGGACAGGCCGCCATCGCCGCAATAAGATTGGCGCGCACCTTGTCCATGCGCGCCTGGGTATCGTTGATGCGCAGTATTCCGGCGGCGCTGGCGCGATCCAGTTTGAACCACACTTCGCCGCCCATCCCCGCCATGATGCGCAAGCCTTGTTGCACGTCAGCACGATACAGCAGGCTGCCGTTGGTAATCAGCACGGTCTTCACCGTTTGCGGCACAGCCAGCTCATGCCGCACGCGCGCGATGAGTTCGATAACGGATGAAAATTCAGCCGCGCTGGTCGGCTCGCCGTTGCCGGACAGTGCGATGTCGTTGATGCGCCGCGCCCCGATAGGCACGCGGGTTTGCATGAAGTCGCCGTGCAGCAATTCGGTCAAAAATCCGCGTAATTCCTGTTCCAGCAGGGCTAAATCAAGCAAAGGGGCGGCACCACGCGTCAAATCGGGAACCTGGCAGTACAGGCACCGCCAGTTACAAGCATTGTTGGGATTGAGATTGATGCCGACCGACACGCCCCCGGCACGGCGCGAGACCACCGGATAGACATAGCGCAACGCCGCGCTGTCGCGGTCATGGTTCACTATATTAAGCATGGATGTATTCAAGAATCACCCAGAGATAAATAATCTGCCGGATCCACGGGTTTACCGAAACGGCGCACTTCAAAATGTAATGCGACCTGGTCGCTGTCGGTGTTGCCCATTTCGGCAATCTTCTGGCCGCGCGTTACCGTCTGTCCTTCTTTTACCAGCAACTGGTCATTGTGGGCGTAGGCGCTAAGATATGTATTATTATGCTTAATAATCAATAACTTACCGTATCCTCTTAAACCGCTTCCGCTATAAACCACTTTACCCGGCGCACTGGCTAAAATAGGCTGACCGAGCTGACCCGCAATTTCTATACCCTTGCGATTGTCGGTTTCAGAGAATTTGCCGACCAGTTTCCCTTGCGTTGGCATACTCCATTCCAGCGCATCGTCCCCACCCTCATTGGCGCTATTCGCGGCTTTTGTTTCGGGTTTGGCTGCAACGACTATTTTGCTCTCCACCTTGTCAGTGCGCGCAGCATTGGCTGACGGAGTGCGCCCCTGCACTTTAGCAACCGCTGCTGGGCTGTAGGCGTATTTTGAAACTTTGGGTTGTTCCTTTATCAAGGGATGTTGCGTTGCAACAACGGGCGCATAACCGGCCACCCCCGGGAATAGTCTGATTTGCTGGCCGGCTTGTATGCGGTTCGGGTCTTGAATGTTGTTCAACTCGGCCAGTTCGTGATAATCCAGACCGTAGTCAAAGGCAATGCCAAACAACGTCTCGCCTTTTTTTACCGTATACACACGCGGGCGACCATCTTTATCGGTGGGACGTTTTTTGGCTAAGAATAAAGTTTTTGCGCCATATTGAGTAGCGGATGCGCCGCGTTCTGTCACCGCAGCACGATGTCCGCTGCCAGCACAGCCCGCCAGCAAGATGGTCGCCGCCAATAATGTCCAAATCCTTGTCATGCTTTTCCCATCAAAAGGGGTACAAATTTTACCGGTTCCAGTTTGGATTCACGAAAACCCTGTTCGTCGCGCTCGACCAGATACAACCACTGTTCCAGCCGTCCCACCGGCAACACCATGCGACCGCCCACCGCCAACTGTTCACGCAACGCCGCCATCATCGTGGGGGCTGCCGCCGCCATGATGATGCCGTCAAACGGTGCCGCCTCCGGCATTCCGGCACTGCCATCGGCATAACGCAGCGTCACGTTGTGCAGTTTCAAATCGCGCAGTTGTCGTCGCGAGCGCTCATACAAGGGCTGAATGCGCTCCATGCTATAGACCTCAGGAAACAGGTGTGCGAGCACCGCCGCCTGATAGCCGCAACCCGTGCCGATTTCCAGCACCCGCTTGATCGGTCTGCCATTAGTGGCACGCAGCACTTCTATCATGCGAGCCACGATGTAAGGCTGGGAAATAGTCTGCTCATAATTGATAGGCAAGGACACATCGTCATAGGCGCGGCTCGCCAGCGCCTCGTCCACGAACAGATGACGCGGCACTTCAAACATCGCCGCCAGCACCGCCTCGTCCCTGATACCCTGCGCCCGCAGCCGCTCTATCATGCGCTGCCGGGTACGCGATGAAGTCATGCCGATGCCGTTCAGGCGCGTCGTCATAATTGTCCCAGCCAGTGTTGTACCGCATCAAGCTGATTGAATTGCGTCAGATCAATTTGCAAGGGAGTCACCGAGACGCGCTGCCCGAGCAAGGCATGGAAATCCGTGCCTGCGCCCGCATCCTGCGCTTTGCCTGCAGGCCCCACCCAATACACCGTTTCGCCCGACGGAGTCAGCGCCTTGATGACCGGCTCCGCCTTGTGGCGTTTGCCCAGATGGGTGACTTCCCTGCCCTGCAATTGCTCATAAGGCACATCCGGCACATTCACATTGAGCAGCCAGGGTTGCCTGAATTCCTGTGCGGCGAAGCGTTGCACCAGCTCGGTAGTAATGCGCGCCGCCGTTTCGTAATACTTGAGTTCGCGGCCTACCAGCGAGACCGCCAGCGACGGAATACCCAGCAGAAAACCTTCGGTTGCCGCCGCCACCGTGCCGGAATAAATCGTGTCGTCGCCCATGTTCGCGCCCGCATTGATGCCCGACACCACCATGTCCGGCTGCTGTTCCAACATACCGGTCACAGCCAGATGCACGCAGTCGGTCGGCGTACCGTTGACGTAGTAAAACCCATTCGCCGCGCGGCGCAGCTTGAGCGGACGGTCCAGCGTCAGCGAATTGGAAGCGCCGCTGCGGTCACGCTCGGGTGCTACCACCACCACTTCGGCCACTTTGGACAAATGTTCGGCAAGACACGCCAGGCCAGGCGCAAAATAACCATCGTCATTGCTAATCAGAATGCGCATTGGATAGAGAATGAAAAAATGGGTTCGTTTAATAGGTAGCGGTTGCGACTTGTTTCACGATGTAAGCCCACCGCACCGATATAGACTGCATCAGGCTAAAGTCGGCATGATAGCAAATTGACACCAAATATCCTAAGCCGATGCAGCCAAAACAAAAATTCCCGCAACGCCGCAAGCCGCCAGCGCGGACTCAACCCAGCCAAAACCGATTCTTTCCTGCTCAAGACGCAGATTGCTGCGTATCCGGTTATCGCGCAGGTCGTTGTACAGCGCCGCCTCAACGGGGTTAAGTCTGGGCAGGTCGCGCAGTGTCTGTTTATCTTCTTCGCCCCACAGCGATTGAAAAGCCAGCAGCGTGGCGCGATCCATCAGCACCGATTCCACCTGCGCAAACCGGCTGCGCAGTTGGTCGAGGATAGCGAAACCGTGGGTGTCAATGTCGCCCCAATAATAGATGCGGCAGCGCGCCAGCCATGCCGCCTTGTCTAACACCTCGAAGCCATAGCCCGCACCGAAGATAACCAGACTGTCTTCGAGCGGCGGGAATGCCAGAAAATTAACCTCATTCTCGGTGATAAAAACCCGCGTCACAGCGGGATCGAGTCCGGCGAAACTCGCCGCATCCAGGGTGATGTCCTGCATCGTGTGACCGCGCAACAGGGCATGATCCGGGTCGAGTACGCGCAAGCGGATACGCAGCGGCTTGTCACAAAATCCGTAGCGCCGGGCAAACTGGCTCACGCCGGTGGCCGACGCATCTATTGCCTCCGGTGGCAAGGCGATGTCGAGCAATTCGCTAAGCACACCGCGATGCGCCTCGATGAATTTGCTGTGTACGCCCGGAATATCCACCTGTCTGAGATAGATGCCGGGGCGGGGATGCTGCTGAAGCCAGGTGACGATTTCCAGCAGTTCGCGCCACTGTTCGCCAAGTTCCAGCGCCCGCAGGGGTCGTTTAGCCAGCCAGTCCAGCAAGGAAGGCTGGGATAGCCGGGTGGCCGCGATCAACGCCTGAAAGCGGATCACCTCGCGCCGTTTGCCGAGCAGCGCCCATGCCGCATCATTGCTGTCTATCCAGACTTCCTCCGGCACGGTATTGCTGCCGAAAATCCGGTGTTTGAACTCGCGCATCGCCACCCGGCAATGCGGCATCGCCCCAAGCTCGACTATCCAGCCGCGCACTTCGTCAAACTGCCCGGCCATCTCCGCCGAGGTCGGACACTTGAGCGTCAAACGCATCGGAAACAACGGCTCACCTGTAACCAGACTGACCAGCAACTCCCCGCGATCCCAACGCTTTTGCAGTTGGGCGCGCAAGTCAGCCGGGCGAGTCCAGCGCCCGCTCATCCGTTCACCCGTGCTTTTTCGGCCTGATACTCCTCAATCGTCAGGTTGCGCAACAGGGACGCTTTGCCCGCCTCGTTCTGCACAAATCCCACGCTGGACACAAAAGGCTCGATGATGTGGATTTTCTGCAAGGGGGTCACAATCAACAGTTGCAGGTTCAATTGAGCAAACAACCTCAGTCCGTATTGCGCCGAATCGTCAGAGCCGCGCCCGAAAGCCTCGTCTATCACCACAAAACGGAACGAGCGCGAACGCACCGCACCCCATTCCAGGCCAAACTGGTAGGCCAGGCTCGCCGCCAGAATGGTGTAGGCCAGCTTCTCCTTTTGCCCGCCCGACTTGCCGCCCGAATCGGAATAATGCTCGTATTCGCTGCCGTCCTCGCGCCAACGCTCGCTCGCGCCAAACACGAACCAGTTGCGCACATCGGTAACCTTGGCAGACCAGCGCCGATCCAGTTCGGACTGACCTTCCCGCCCACGAAAACGCTCGATGATATGTTGCACCTGCATAAACTTGGCTTCCGAATATTGCGCATCCCCGGAGCCGGTCATCGTGCCTTCGGTACAGGCGCGCATCTCGCCTTGAAAATCGCGGATGTCCGCGTCCGTTGTCGGCTGCGCTTCCAGCAAAATATAGCGCCCCGTGTTGTAGTCTATCCCGGTCAACGACTCGTTGATGCGTGCGATGCGCTCCTTGATCGTCTCCCGCCACATCGCCAGCTGCGAACTAAAATTCGCCACCTCGCGGATGGTATTTTCGTTCAGCAATTCCTTGAAACGCGCCTCGAAGCGCGGCAAATCGTCGGCTTGCAGGTGATCCAGCATATTGCGGTATTCAAAAGCGGCGGCGATGCTGGCATCCACCTCGGCGGTTTCCAGCTTGAAGCCCTCTTTGTAAGAAGTCATCGCCTTGACGATACGCTCCCCCAGACTGACGAGTTTCCGGCCTTCATTATCCATCTGCTTTTGCAGCCACTCGCGCATCAGATGCTCGCGGTTGTCGCACGACTCGACCGAAAGCAGGTGTTCGCCCAGGGCTGCATCGCGCAGGGTAGCCAGGCGCTCGTAATTGGCATCATGAGCAGTAGTCCCCGTTTCATCCAGCACCCCCTGCGTTTGCGTACGCAAAGCCACCGCATCGGTCTTTTTCTGCTCGGTCTTGGAGCGGTTATCCTTGTGCGCTTCCCACTGGGTTTCCGTGGCTTGCAAGGTCTCTACCACCTCGGCCAGACGCTGGGTCAGTTGCTTCAACACGTCGGAGGCGGACTCCAGCCGTTGCCGCTCTTCAGTCAAGCGGGCGATCTCCACAGTCGGCGACTGCCAGTCGAGTTCGCAAAAATCGGTGTATTCGTCCAGTTGCGACAGCGCGGTGAGGCGCTCCTTGAGCGCCTTTTGTGTGCCTTGTATCTTGCCGATCACACTGCCCAACTCGCCCAACTGACTTTCCAGCTGGCGCTTATTAGCTTCCAGCGCGGCGATCTTCTCGGCATTGGTCCAGCCCAGCACATAGCGGCTGCGGTCATCCAGCCGGTGGCGGTCGTCTTTCTCGTGCTTCTCGCCCGCCGCCTTGATCTGCCCCGCCCGCGTGATGGCGCGCGTCTCGCGGCGAAACTGCTCTTGCGTGGCGCAGCAGGCCACATCGAAACGGTGTGCCAGTTCGCGCTCCAACCAATCGTAACAAGGCGAATCCGGCTTGATCGCCAGCTTCTGCGCCAGCGAATCCCGATGCAGGTTGGGCAGCTCGCCCCGCGCGCCAGGCCGTATCCTGAAATATACCAGACGTCCCCTGAGATTGGTCTTGTCCACCCAATCCGCCACGCGGGTGTAATGCTCGTCCGGCACCAGCAACGACAGGCCGAAGTTGCGCAACAGCCGTTCGGCAGCCCCTTCCCAGTCGCGCTCGTCGTCGCGCACTTGCAGCAGTTCACCAACAAAAGGCATGTCCGCTGCGCACAAATCCAGCGCCTTGCAGAGCATGCCGCGCATCGCTACCTGCTCTGAAGGTATGTTGCTAAGACGCGCTTTCAAACTATTGATTTCGCTGGATAATTCGTCGTGTTCCTGTCTCCCCTGCCGTAGCTGTACAGTGTGTTCAGTCAAGTTGTTTTGCAGGCTGGCCTCCTGCTCCCGCGCCGCTTCGGCGAGCATTGCAAAGCGTAGCCGTTGCCCGATAAAACCCGGCTCATCGCTGGCAGGACTTTCACCCGCCGCGCACACCAAGTCGGCGTAGCGTTCCGCCTTGCGTTGGCGTTGTTGGCGCAACTGTTCCTGCCTGCGTATTTCGCCGGCCAGGTGCTCCAGGCGGTCGCCGCCGTTGTCGGCGATGTTGCGTTTAAGTTCGGCTTCCTCAAGACGCTGGGCATCGCGGCGCACTGCCAGTCGCTGCACCTGGTTATCCTGACGCGCCCATTCATCGCCAAGACTGGCCACGCGTTTATCCAGCAATTCAATTTTCAGCCCGGCAAAATAGGGCCTGAGCGCTTCGCGGCAGCCGCGCAATTCCTCGACTTGCGCGCCCAGCACTGCGTGGCGCGCGCAATCTGCCACCAGCGGCACGAGCAATTCGACTTGGCGCTTGGCCTTGCACACCGCCTCGTGCGCGCGGCTCAAGTCGTCGAAATGCTCGATTAAAGCCGTAATACGGGGTGCGACCTCAAACGGCTCCAGCATGTGGCTGCGCACAAAATCCGTCAGGTTGCCCACCGATTTCATCGAGACGGTTTGATGAAACAGCTCAAGCGCCTGCTCGTTTTCGATGCCGAAGCGCCGCCTGAACCACGCGCAATAAGGCGGAAAACTGTCGAATACCTCAATCCCCTGGCCGCGCAACCGCTTGCGCAGCTGGGCAATCTCCGTACCAAAATTGGCAAAATCGGTGGCAATGGACAAGTCACGCTCAGCGCCTATAAACATGCGTGCGGGTTGTCCCTGCGCGTCCTTCATCCAGAAAACTTGCGCTAACGTCACGGTCTGGTCATAACCCGCGTTGTGAAACACGCCGAGGATCACCGAATAATTGTTCTGGTCGCGCAACGCCACGGGTTTGGCCGTTCCGCTCAACTCATTGCGCTCGGATTTGTAATGCCCCAGCACGTAGGAACGCAGCGTGCGTTCCTTGTTGTCAGCACCTGCCGCCTTGTTGTAGGCGATACGGTTGGCCGGCACCAGCAAGGTCGTGACCGCATCCACCAGCGTGGACTTGCCCGACCCGATGTCGCCGGTCAGCAGGGCATTTTTGCCGTTGGGCTTCAACACCCACACGCGCGCATCGAAAGTTCCCCAGTTATAAACTTCCAGTCTATGCAGGCGAAAGCCCGAGAGCGCATCGTCCGTTGCAAAATCCAGCCCCAAAGTTTGCGGCTCACTCATCATTTTCACCTTCCGAACTACCGGCAAGCTGCGCCTGATACGCCGCCAGCCGCACATCGAAATCGGACAACCATTGCGCGTTGACGAAGGCTTTTAAAATACGCCTCACCTCAAAGGCTTGCGCGCTGCCCTGTGTTCCGCCTTGGCCTCCACCTTGTCCTGCATTGGGCTTGAGTCTGCGCAAAAATCCCAATTCCACGACCTTGTTGAGATGGGATTCGATTTGATCTATCAACCTGGCCTCATTGCTGCCTTCCGGCAAAAACACCCGAATCAGTTCGACCATCTGGTCACGTGTCAGCACCAGGCGCGTGTCGCCGCCGCCCGCGTCAAACTCGGCCAGTTTTTTGCGCAACAAGGCCAGCAACAGACTAACCGGAAATGAGAGCGGACGACGTGCAATCAAACGCGGCAGCTTCTGTGTCGCCTCTTCATCGCTGGCCTGACGCGAGCGTAAAAAAGCATAACCCTCGGCCTCGTCCAGCTCCAACTCCAGCCCCAGCACCGCCACATAGTCGCGCACCCGCACTTGCAAGTTGAGCAGCGCGTTCCATAGTCCGGCATCCGCCTCTTGGTACAGCACGCCTTTCAACAGCGGGATGACCAGGGAAGACAGGTCATGCGTTGCGGTAACATTTTCCAATTCCGACATCTTTACCTCACAAAAATCACGCGCGGCAAACGCGCCTGCTTGACCTGCTCTGCCCCATCCGCCGTGACACACTGCCCCGAGCTAACTTGCCCCGAGCTAACGCGCCACACGATAACGTCGGTCACCGCTTCATCCACCACGCTCTTAAAACTATCGCTGGCAAGCTGCAAATACGCCACCAATTCTGCCAGACCCTGCTGCAAGGGTTGCCTCTCGCACAACTCGGCCAGGGTGATTTGAGACTTATCCTGCAAGGCGTGGCGTATGTGCCGCGTCAGCTGCGCGCGATCTACCACCACCTGCGAATAAAGCGCACCCGCATCCATCTCAACCTCGCCAGACAGCAGCGCACTGTCCGAAATCACGGGCTTGACGGTGGGGATGTAGAGCGGGCGCTCCATAGTCAACTCGATGTCGGCTGCCGTATCCGCCATGTCCATCACGACACCTGCGTGCGGCAAGTCGCGCACCGCCAGCGCACGCGCTTCGATGTTGTGCAGAATTTCCATGATACGGCGATTTTCCAGCCAGGCCTGATCGTCCAGAAAGCGCCGCAACTGTTGAGAAAGCTGCGCCACGGTGCGCTGTGTGTGTTCACCCGCCGCAAGCCAGTCGTAATGCACGCGACGGGTGCGCGCATCGGGCTTGAGTTCGGCAACCGAGGGCAGGCTCAAGACGTGATCGAGCAATACCGACAATTCTTCCTGGCGGCTGCCGGACATCAAAAAATCCCAAAAGGCACGGAAACTCCTGCCCTGATCGGAATCGGAAATCGCGTCGCGCTCGCCCATGATTTCTTCCAGCAGCGCCCCCTTGGAACCCTCCCACAAGGCAATGCGTTCACGCACGCGCCGATCCAGCCCGCGAAAATTGTGTTCCACCTCGCGGAAGTCGGTGAGCAATTCACGCGCGAGCTGCATGAACTGCTGAAAACGGTCTTTCAGCGCCGTATCGTCCAGCATAGGAAGATCGCCACTGACTACGCGGGCAATCTCGGCATCAATCTGGTCGCGCCGCTTGTGCAACTCGGCGATGCGCGCCTCGGGGTCGGTCTCGCTGCCCTCGCTCATCTGCTTGAGCAAATCGAACAGCGTTAACAAACGCGACTCGGTGCCGACAAAACTGCGTTCAGTCAACGTCGCAAGCCAAGCTATCGCCTTCTCGGTGGCGGGCATCAAGTCAAAATGCGGTTCGTCCGAGCCCGGCGCGTAATACTTGCGCAGCCAACCCTTGTCGGTAGCCGCCCAATCATTGAGATAGTCGAGCGCAGGCTTGGGGAATGCCTCCGCACCCAGGCGTTCGCGCACACAAAAAAGCTCGTCTTCCAGCGCCTCGGCCAAATCCGCCTGCGCCATCACGCGCACATTGGGTACGATAAACACACGCCGCAAAAAACCGGCCAGCAGCGGCGCATGATCCGAACGCAACAAACGCCAGGCCGGATGGCTCTGGCGCAACAGGTCAAGGGTAAAGTAATCCAGACTCAAGTGCTACACCTCCATCAATACTGCGCAAGGGAGAGACTGATTTATTCGATTTTGTCGTTTTCGCAAAAGCGAAAACCCTTTTTAATCAAGCACTAGATTCCGACCCCCGTATCGCGGTACGGGGCAGGTTTCGCCGAGAAACCGGCGACTTGCCAGTGCTTATACCCTTCAGGGTGTGCTGGCTAAGTCGAATGGCCATCCATGATGGCTTAAGCCTTAGCCAGAACTGAGTTGTTTTATCAGTTGTTCCAACAATGACGAATAAATCAGCGCTTCCCAAGTTTCACGTTAACCTCACATCAAAACAAAAAGGCCGGCATATTTGCCAGCCTTTGCTGTTTGTATCCTGGTCGGGGCGAGAGGATTTGAACCTCCGACCACATGCACCCCATGCATGTACGCTACCAGGCTGCGCTACGCCCCGAGGGCGCGGATTATAACAGAGCAATCCACGCGGTAAAGTCTTTTATTTCTGCAGCAAGGCGATGATGTCGCGTATTTCGCGTTTCACTGCAACCACATCCACCCTTGCCTGGTTTTGTACGGGTTCAGCAACGGCAAAACGACCTGTTTCGACAAACTCGTCATGACCAGCGGGATGCTCCAGACGGTTGCGAGCGCCACTGATGGTAAAGCCCTGTTCGTACAGCAATTCACGGATATGGCGAATCAGCACCACTTCGTGATGTTGGTAGTAGCGGCGATTACCGCTGCGTTTGACCGGATTCAGTTGGGTGAACTCCTGTTCCCAATAACGCAGCACATGCGCCTTCACCCCGCACAATTCGCTGACTTCACCGATAGTGAAGTAGCGTTTGGCGGGGATGGGAGGGAGTTCGGCGTTAGATTTGTGGATTTCCATGGTAAGACTTTTCCACCATCGTCTTCAGTTTCTGGCTAGGGTGGAAGGAAACCACACGGCGCGCGGAAATCGGAATTTCCTTGCCCGTTTTGGGATTGCGTCCGGGGCGTTGCGGTTTGTCGCGCAACTCAAAATTACCGAAACCGGATAACTTGACCGTTTCACCTTGTTCAAGTTGGATGCGGATTTCTTCAAAGAACGCTTCGACCATGTCTTTGGCTTCACGTTTGTTGAGACCGACTTTTGCAAACAGCAAATCGGCCAATTCAGCTTTTGTTAATGTTTTTGTCATGACGCTCCCTTATATGCGCAACTGCGCACCGCATTTATTTAATACTTTCACCAGTTCTGCGATGCTTGGTTCAATTTCGGTATCGGTGAGAGTTTTTTGAGTATCTTGTAACGCCACGCGAAATGCAAGGCTTTTTTGCACAGGATCAACGCCTTTGCCACGATATACATCAAATAAATCAATCGTCTGCACATATGGTGCGCCGGCCTCACGCAACGCATCCAGCAGGCTTTGCACGGACACGTCCTCGTTTACCAGCACGGCCAGGTCACGGCGCACTGGCAGAAATTTGGAAATTTCAGCCAGACGGGGAACGCTCGTCTGCGTCAATGCGGCCAGTTCAACCTCAAACCACACTGCGGCTTGCGGCATATCGTATTGCTGCTGCCAATGCGGGTGCAGCTCGCCCAGCCAGCCTATCGCCTGCTCACCGCAGTAAATCCGTGCAGAACGTCCAGGATGCAGCGCCGGGTGGACAGCGGCCACGAAGCGCAGCGTTTTGGGCGCGAACAGCGCCTCGACATCCGCCTTGACATCGTAGAAATCCACATTGGCTGACTTGAGCGCCCATTGCTCCGGCGCACTTGCACCATAAGCCATGCCCGACAAACGCTGGGTTTGCAGGTAGTCATCAGCCGCCCTGACAAAACACGCGCCGACTTCAAACAGACGCACGCGCGGCTGTTTGCGGTTGAGGTTAAAGCGCAAGGCTTCCACCAGTCCACCGATCAGACTGCTGCGCATCACCGCCATATTGCTGGCAATCGGATTTTGCAGCGCCACGGGTTCGGTATTGCCGACCAGCTCGCGCTCGACTTTTTCCTCGACAAAGGAATAGCTGACAATTTCCTGATAATCGCGCGCCACCAGACGTTGCTGGATGTTCTGCAACGGGCGTTGCGATTCACAATCTGGCAACATCGTCAAAGCGATGCGGGGCGGCAATGCCGGAATCGCGTCATAGCCGTGTAGCCTGGCGAGTTCTTCAATCAGATCGGCCTCAATCTCCAGGTCGAAACGGAAACTCGGCGGAACAACCCTGAAATTTTCGCAGTGCAGTTCAAAATCAAGATGTAACTTATTGAATATATTAGATATTTCTTCACAATCCAGCGTCACACCCAACACCCGTGCCACGCGCGCAGGGCGTAAGGTAATCGCGGCGCGCGCGGGCAACGCGCCACACACTTCGCTGACTTCCCCGACTGTGCCGCCGCAGATTTCCACCAGCAACTGAGTCGCTCGTTCCAGCGCCTTGCGGGTAGCGGCAAAATCCACGCCACGCTCGAAGCGAAACGAGGAATCGGTCGCCAGACCAAAGCGCCGCGCACGTCCGGCTATCGCATCGGGGTGAAAAAAGGCCGCTTCCAGGAATATATCCCGCGTGGACGTTTCCACGCCGCTGCCCGCCCCGCCCATGATGCCGGCCATTGCCAGCACACGCGCATCATCGGCCACGACCAGCACGGTTTCATCCAGCACCACGGCCTGATCGTTAAGCAAAGTCAGGGTTTCGTCCTTCCGCGCGCGGCGCACCGTGATGCCGCCCGACAAGCTCGCTGCGTCATAAGCGTGCATCGGCTGCCCCCATTCCATCATCACATAATTGGTGACATCCACGACCGCGTTAATACAGCGCAGCCCGCTGCGCTCCAAACGACGCTGCATCCACACGGGCGTTTGTGCCGCCGCATTCACGCCCGATAGCCTGCGCCCGCAATATAAGGGACACGCAATCGCGTCCTGCACCACGACGGGCAGTTGTTCATTCAGGCTAATGGCTTGAACAGATATCTGCACGGCGTTGAGTTCGCTGCCGGTGAACGCGGCGACTTCGCGCGCGATGCCGGACATGCCTGAACAGTCGCTGCGATTCGGCGTGAGCTTCAGGGTAAACAGTTTGTCGTCCAGCTCCAGATAGTCGCGCAGCGACACGCCCACTGGGGCCGTTTCCGGCAACACCCACAAGCCGTGAGAGTCGCGCTCTTCTGCCAGCCCCAGCTCTTTGTCCGAACACATCATGCCGAACGAGGCGATGCCGCGCACCTTGGCCTGCTTGATTTTGAAGTCGCCCGGCAATACCGCCCCAATACGCGCACAAGGCACTTTGAGACCGACCGCCACATTGGGCGCGCCGCACACGATGGTCAACGGCATCGCTTCGCCGACATTCACCTGGCACACGTTCAGACGATCCGCATCGGGATGCTTGACCACTTCCAGCACTTCGGCCACCACCACATTATTGAACGCGGGTGCTACGGCTTCCAGCGCCTCGACTTCCAGCCCCGCCATTGTCAACAACTGCCCCAACTCATCGCTGGACAGGGCGGGGTTAACCCAGCTTCTCAACCAATTTTCAGAAAATTTCATTGCGGTAATCTTTAATTGAACTGCTTCAAAAAGCGTAAATCGCTCTCATAGAACTGGCGCAAATCATTCACGCCGTAACGCAACATGGCCAGCCGTTCCACGCCTAGGCCAAAGGCGAAACCGAGATACTTTTCGCTATCTATGTTGACGTGTTTGAGCACGTTGGGATGCACCATGCCGCAACCGCCGATCTCCAGCCAGCCACCCTTCCAGCTCATATCCATCTCAGCCGAAGGTTCGGTGAACGGAAAAAAGGAGGGTCTGAAACGCACCTGCAAGCCATCCTCCTCGAAGAAGCGTTGCAGAAAATCCTGCACCACGCCCTTGAGATTGGCAAAACTCACCTGTTCGTCCACCCACAGCCCTTCGACCTGATGGAACATCGGCGAATGCGTGGCATCGGAATCCACGCGATACACGCGCCCCGGCGAAATAATCTTCAACGGCGGCTGATGCGCCTCCATATAGCGTATCTGCACCGGCGAAGTATGAGTGCGCAAAACGTGTTCGGGATCAAGGTAAAAGGTGTCGTGCATGGCACGGGCGGGGTGATTCGCCGGGATATTGAGCGCGGTAAAGTTGTAGAAATCGTGTTCGATTTCGGGACCTGACGAAACAGCAAAACCCAGCGAATGAAATAGCTGCTCGATGCGTTGCAAGGTGCGCGTCACCGGATGCAGTCCTCCTGCGCCTATACCACGTCCGGGCAGAGTCACATCCAGCGATTCTGCTGCTAACCTGGCCGCAAGCCTGGCCTGGGACAGGGCATCGCGGCGTTGCTGCAAAGTCGCCTCTATCGCCTGTTTGACCTGATTGATGCGCGCACCCTGAGCGGGGCGCTCTTCATTGGAGAGTTTGCCCAGGCCTTTGAGCAACGCAGTCAATGCGCCTTCCTTGCCCAGAAACCTGGCTTTGACCTGCTCCAGTTCAGCCTCGTCGCTGATAACGGCGAACTGCTGTAGCGCCTGGTCGAGAATTTGTTGTAATTGTTCCATAACCCACTCACTCAACGAAAAAAGGGGGCGTATCGCCCCCCTCTTTTTTATTGCGTAGTCAAACACTCACTACGAGGCACTGCTTATGCTGCGAGACTTGCCTTGGCTTGAACAACGAATTGTTCAAAGGCCGCCTTGTCAAAAATAGCGATGTCAGACAAGACCTTACGATCAACTTGAATGTCCGCTTTTTTCAGGCCGTTCATGAATACGCTGTACGGCATACCAAATTCGCGCGCTGCCGCATTGATACGTGCAATCCACAAAGTACGGAACTGACGCTTTTTCTGACGACGATCGCGGTAGGCATATTGCCCCGCCTTCATTACCGCTTGTTTGGCAACACGGTAAACATTTTTACGACGCCCACGATAACCCTTGGCCTTGGCCAACATCTTTTTGTGCGTTGCACGGGCTACTACTCCACGTTTTACTCTTGGCATGGTCTACTCCTTATGCGTAAGGCATCATGGCGCGAACCGATGCTGTATTGGTTGCGTGAACTTCCGCAGTGCCACGCAATTGACGCTTGCACTTGGTTGTCTTCTTGGTCAGGATATGACGCTTGAACGCTTGCGAGCGTTTGATAGTACCGCCGGCGCGAACCTTGAAACGCTTGGCCGCTCCGCTTTTGGTTTTCATCTTAGGCATGACTGCTCCTTGATTTATGATGCGAGGTGTTTTCCAACAGGAAAAACTTACCAACCCATACACCACTTATTGTTCGGGGATCTATTTGCCAAGTCTTTTGATCGGCCCCTGCTATCAAAAAACACTTACCACTTACCACTTACCACTTACCACTTACCACTTACCACTTACCACTTACCACTTACCACTTACTATTTTTTAGCAGCCTTGGATGCCAGCAGCCAGCACCATCACCATCTGACGGCCTTCCATCTTGGGAAACTGTTCTACCACACCGTATTCTTCCAGGTCATCTCTGACACGCTGGATCAGGCGCATGCCGATTTCCTGGTGAGCCATTTCACGACCACGAAAACGCAGGGTAATTTTGGTTTTGTCGCCTTCATTCAAAAATTTAATCAAATTGCGCAACTTGATGTTGTAGTCGCCTTCGTCCGTACCGGGACGAAACTTGATTTCCTTGATCTGAATCTGCTTTTGTTTGAGCTTGGCTTCGTGTTGCTTCTTGCTTTCGGCATACTTGAATTTGCCGTAGTCCATGATGCGACACACGGGTGGAACCGCCAAAGGCGAAATCTCGACCAGATCCAATCCCGCTTCGATAGCCTGGCGCAATGCTTCTGCGCTAGACACAATGCCAAGGGGTTCTTTGTCTACTCCAATGAGGCGCACCTGGGGTGCATTGATAGTCTCATTGAGGCGCTGTGCTTTATTCTGCTGTGCTATTGGAATTCTCCGTTTTGAAAAATTAAACCGTGCTGCCCGATTTGATTTCTGACTTGAAGCGCGCAATTAAATCTTGCGGGGTCATCTGTCCGAGATCTTCACCACTACGGGTACGCACGGCAATCAATCTTCCAGCCACTTCCTTGTCACCGAAAATCAGTTGATAAGGTAATTTCTGCAAGCTATGTTCGCGGATTTTACGGGTAATCTTCTCATTGCGCAAATCCAATTGCACACGAATGCCCGCATCACGCAATAATTGACCGATTTCAAGCACATATTCTTCCTGCGCCTGAGAGATATTCATCAGCACGGCCTGGGTAGGCGCAAGCCACAACGGGAAAGCCCCGGCGTGATGTTCGATGAGAATACCGATGAAACGCTCCATCGAGCCCAGAATCGCGCGATGCAGCATCACCGGGGGACGGCGCGTGTTGTCTTCGTCAACAAATTCCGCACCCAAACGAACGGGCAAGTTAAAGTCCAACTGTATTGTGCCGCATTGCCACAAGCGCCCCAGACTATCTTTCAGCGTGAATTCAACCTTGGGGCCGTAAAAGGCACCCTCGCCCGGCTGAATGTCGTATGCCAGTTCATTTTGCTGCAAGGCAGCCGACAGACCCGCTTCCGCCTTATCCCAGGTTTCATCGGAACCCACGCGCTTCTCCGGGCGCGTGGACAACTTGACAATCACCTCATTAAAACCGAAATCACGGTAAATCTCGTTCAACATCACGATGAAGCTCGACACTTCAGCTTGCACCTGCGCTTCGGTACAGAAAATATGCGCATCATCCTGAGTAAAGCCGCGCACCCGCATCAAGCCGTGCAGCGAACCCGAAGATTCGTTGCGATGACAAGAACCGAACTCAGCCAAACGCAGCGGCAAATCGCGGTAGCTGTGCAAACCGTGATTAAAAATCTGCACATGTCCCGGGCAATTCATCGGTTTTACCGCGTAGTCGCGGTTCTCCGAAGCGGTGGTAAACATATTGTCGCGGTAGTTTTCCCAATGGCCGGATTTCTCCCAAAGGGTCTTGTCCATAATGGTCGGCGTGCGCACTTCCTGGTAATCATGGCTGCGAAATTTGCGGCGCATGTATTGCTCGACTTCCTGCCACAGCGTCCAGCCATTCGGATGCCAAAACACCATGCCAGGCATGGAATCCTGCATATGGAACAGATCCAGTTGTTTACCCAGCTTGCGGTGGTCGCGCTTCTCGGCTTCTTCGAGCTGGAACAAATAGGCATCCAGCTCTTCTTTTTTCGCCCAGGCCGTGCCATAAATACGTTGCAACATCTCATTGTTGGAGTTGCCGCGCCAGTATGCGCCCGCCAACTTCATCAGCTTGAACACCTTGAGCTTGCCGGTCGAAGGCACATGCGGGCCGCGACACAAATCGGTGAAATCACCCTCGGTGTAGAGCGATACCTCCTGATCGGCCGGAATGGACTCGATGATTTCGGCCTTGTAATTCTCGTTGATACCTTTGAAATAGCTAACCGCCTCATCGCGCGGCAAAACTTTGCGCGTCACCGGCAGGTCTTGCTTGCACAACTCCGCCATGCGCTTTTCGATGGCGGTTAAATCTTCAGGCGTAAAAGGCCGCTGATAGGAAAAATCGTAAAAGAACCCGTTTTCGATGACCGGACCGATAGTCACTTGCGCATCGGGGAACAACTGTTTCACCGCATGCGCCAGCAAATGCGCGGTGGAATGACGGATGACTTCGACACCCTCAGCATCCTTGCTGGTGACAATAGACAGCGCCGCATCACGCTCAATCAAATGCGCAGCATCCACCACCTTGCCATCAACCTTACCCGCCAGCGTGGCTCGCGCCAGACCCGCACCGATACTGAGCGCGACATCGGCAACCGTTACGGGTTGCTCAAAATGACGCTGAGAGCCATCCGGCAAAGTAATAATAATAGGCATGTATGGGTTCCAAATAGAAAATCGAAATGCAGGAAAATTACGCTGTAAATTACAAAAAACGCATTAAAAACACACAACCATTTGATTTTAATAATATTTTTAATAAAATCGCAAGCAGCTCAAAAGAAGCTGGACGCGGATTGTCCCACAGTCCCCCCCTGCACAGCAAGATTTCCGCACCCCGCGCCCCTTTACAATGCCCGTTCCGGTGCCCGTTAAATGCAGCGCAGTTGCCGTGCCGGACACCCTTATAGTAAGCTCCGGCATCACACACTCATGACTTAGCTCACGATGTCAGCCCCTTCATTCGTATTGCATATTGCACCCGATGCTACTTGCGCCCCCGAAGTGGTTGCACAACTCTCGCCCAAATTAGCCACTTTGGTACACCGTTACATCAGCGATGCCGACTCACTGAACGCCGCCCTGAATGAGCGCGAGTGGAGCGCGATTCTGTATGGCAGGAATGAACTGGACGATACCGGCACGCCTCATTCTTTCCTGGACAGCATGCCCGGCATGGCCTGCCAGCTTTATCTGGACAAGGATGGCGCGTTGAACTTTCTATATGTCAGCGAAGGCTGCATGGACTTGCTCGGTGTCACGTCGCCCGAACTGGAGCAACACCCGCAATTATTGCTGGACAGACTCCATCCTGACGATAGGGAAACTTTCTACCGGAGTATGCGCCAGTCGTCCAGCCAGGCGACCCCTTGGAATTGGGAGGGACGCATCGTTCTAAAAGCCAGTCGGCCTACCCTCTCCCCTCCCCTGGTGGAACAACCCGCCATGCGACCAGGACATCAAGAAACGCAGCCCCTGTCGCCGTCTAGCTCCCGCTTTGCGGGTGAGAGAGAAAACGGCTCGCTGCGTGAGCCGCAGGTTGACGAAATAAAGTGGCTGAATTTGCGCGCCAAACATCCCGTCAGCAATATACAAGGCACGGTCTGGAATGGCTTCATGGTCAACATCACGCAAAACAAACAAACCGCTATCGAAATCAAACGGTCGCGGCAAAGGCTGAGAGAGTTGTCTTCTCATATCGAGAGCATCAAGGAAGAGGAACGGATGCGCATCGCACGGGAAATCCACGATGACATAGGTGTCCTGTTGACCGCCTTAAAGATGGATCTGGCATGGCTCAGCCAGCGCCTGCCCAAAGACAATGCCGCACTTCATGAAAAAACACTGGACATGGCTAACTTGCTGGATACGGCGGGCAAGTCTGCCAACAATCTGGTGCATAGCCTGCGCCCCGGCTTTCTCGACTGTTTCGGTATCGTTGCAGCGATCGAAATCGAAGCTCGGGAATTTACCAAACGCACCGGCATCCCCTGCAAAATAAGCAAGTCCAGCGATAATCTGGACGTATCTGACACGCAGTCCATCACGCTGTTCCGGGTTTTTCAGGAAACCCTGAACAACATCATGAAACATGCCGCAGCCAGCCAAGTGCAGGTGCAGATTTGCGAAAACGCAACCAGCCTGGAACTCATCGTTACCGATAACGGCAAGGGATTTGACAATCCGGCGCGCAATAAACCGCGTTCATTCGGGTTGCGCGGCATACAGGAACGCATCGGCCAACTCGGCGGCAAGGCTACCATCACCAGCAAACCGGGAGCCGGCACACAAATCGCAGTACGATTGCCGTTGCAGGAATAAACACTCGCCTTGAACGTAACCAATTTTTTGAAAAATCCATGATAAAGATTCTTGTCGTTGACGACCACGCCTTGATCCGCAAAGGATTAAAGCAACTATTGGAAGACAGCCCCAACCTACAAGTCACTGGTGAAGCGGCGAGCGGCAACGAGGCCATCAATAAGGTACGCGCCGAACACTTCGATTTGCTGCTGTTGGACATCAACCTGCCGGACAAACACGGCATCGAAGTACTCAAACAGCTCAAGTCCGAACAACCCGAACTCAAAATCATTGTGCTGAGCATGTACCCGGAAGAACAATATGGGGTGCGTGCGCTAAAGGCGGGGGCGATGGGCTACCTCAACAAACAAAGTGCCTCGGACACGCTCATCACCGCCATCAGTCAGGTGGTCAGCGGTAAAAAATACATCAGCGAAACGCTGGCGGAACAACTTCTCAATAACTTGATCGGTGAATCACAGGAATTGATGCACCAAAGCCTGTCCAACCGCGAATATCAAACCCTCTGCCTGATGGCATCGGGCAAATCACTGAGCGAAATCTCCACAATCATGACGCTCAGCCCCAAAACAGTCAGCGTCTACCGCAACCGCATGTTGGCAAAAATGGGCTTTGCCAACAATGCCGAAGCCATGCACTACGCCATTTCACATCATCTGATCGAATCAGAAGACTAAATTTCAGCCCACGCACGACATCTGAAACCGCGCTTTCCGCATTGAAATGAGGTCGTTTTCAGACGCTATTCGTCACATCACGCGCGTGACCATAAGCGATAATCACTCCCATCCAATCAACTTATCTGCGCTTGAGATATGAACCTATCTACCCCCTCCGAAGTTGCGCGCGAAACATTTAAAACCTTGGCACAACGTAAACTGGTACCGACACCGGACAATTACGCCAAAATTTTCGCTGAAATCAGCGGCACACCTTCCATGACCAATAATGGCGCGGAGCAAGTGTTGCAGGATATTGCCGAGTATTTGCAGAAAACCGAAGAAACCGCAGCTTCGGGCAATGCGCTCAAGACGATCATTAACCAAGCTGACTGGGCGCAATGTGGCACGGAACTTGAGAATATCCTGTCCGGCATACCTGACGACAGCAAAGCAGCGCAGCCCTGGGCCGGATTGATACGCAGCTTGTTGCGCCAACTGGACATGCCCCACAAAGGGCTGACCGTGACACGCAAAAAAGAAGGGCTGGAAACGGTTCTGACCCGATTTGGCAACAAGCCTGAAGTCCTGTTTGAGAAAATGGGCAATCTGGTTCGTTCGTGGTCCGAGTCGCCCGTGACGGACAGCCTGGTTGAAATAGCTCCCGCATTGCTGCCAGGTACGCCTGCCTCACCGCTATCCGCCTTGACGGACATCCCCGTCAAGGCAACACCTGCCCATACAATAGAGAGTGCGACCGCAATGCTTGGCAACCTTTCCGAGTTGCTGGCGCAAACGCTGGAAAGCACCCTCAGCACCCAACCCGAACTGTCCGACGAAGTTCTCAAGCTCGCCACACAAGTGCGCAGCCTCGAAAATCATGACCAGGTTACCGTGCTGGCCAAGCAACTGCGCCAATTCTGGCTCAAGGCGGAATTGCGAGGTGGTGACAAGATCAAAATACAGGAAGGTCTGGTGCGCCTGCTGCGCCTGCTGGTCGAAAACGTCGGCGAGATGGTTGAAAGCGAGGAATGGCTGCACGGGCAAATTGTCACTTTGCACAACATCATTGACAACCCGATAGACAGACACGTCATTGCCGATGCCGAACGCAGCCTGCGCGAAGCCATCATCAAACAGGGCTTGCTCAACAAAAGCCTGACCGATGCCAAGACCACGCTGAAAAGCCTGATGACCACCTTTATTGATCGCCTGGGCAACATCACCGAAAGCACCAGCGACTATCACCACAAGATCGAAGGCTACAGCCAGCAGATTGCACAATCGAACAACCTCAGCGAACTGGGCAGCCTGCTCGATGCCATCATGCACGACACCCGTAGCGTACAGGCCGACACCTTGCGTTCCCACGATGAATTGGTCGAATCCCGCAAACAGGTCAATGCAGCCGAATTAAAAATCCAGAAACTGGAAAAGGAACTGTCCGAAGTCAGCGAACTGGTTCATCAGGATCAACTCACGGGTGCCTTGAACCGGCGCGGTCTGGATAGCGCTTTTGAGCGCGAAGCCACCCGTACAGCACGCAGCCAGTCGCCTCTTTGTATCGCCCTGTTGGATATTGACGACTTCAAACGACTCAACGACACCATGGGGCATCAGGTGGGCGATCAGGCGCTGGTTCATCTGTGCACCGTCATCAAGCAGGCACTGCGTCCCTCCGACTCCGTTGCCCGCTACGGCGGTGAAGAATTCATCATCATTCTGCCCGATGTCGGTCTGGCAGAAGCGGCATCCACTGTGGAACGCCTGCAAAGAGAACTCACCAAACAATTCTTCATGCATGAAAACGACCGCGTACTGGTGACGTTCAGCGCGGGTGTTGCCTTGCGTGCCGCAGAAGAACCGCAAGATGAAGTGGTCGGTCGTGCCGACAAGGCGATGTACCAAGCCAAGCGTACTGGCAAAAACCGCGTGGTCATGGCGGAATAATATGCTTGAGGGCTTATTCCTGTCCGCCCTCAAGCAGCTATGCCCTATACCCATCCCGATGCTTATTGAAAAATAATCCTAAAGTTTTTACCTCCTGCTCCGATAACTAAACTAACGGCGGTTGATAAGCCTGCAACAAAAGGCAAACCAAAGTAACCGGTCACTGGGCCGGACTTAATTTCAAGTTAAAGGAGAAATAAAATGCCCTCATTTATCAATACCAACATTGCTTCCCTGAATGCACAACGCAACCTGAATTCATCACAAAGTGCACAACAAACTTCCTTGCAACGTTTGTCCTCTGGCCTGCGTATCAACAGCGCCAAGGACGATGCAGCGGGCCTGGCCATCTCTAACCGGATGTCTTCGCAAATTTCCGGCGCGAACCAAGCCGCACGCAATGCCAATGACGGTATCTCGCTGGCTCAAACCGCTGAAGGCGATTTGACCCAGATCAGCAACAACCTGCAACGTATGCGTGACTTGGCTGTTCAATCGTCCAACGCCACTAATACCGCGTCTGATCGCGCCGCACTGAATAACGAAGTTCAGGCGCTGGCTCAAGAAATTGACCGTGTCGCACAAAACTCCTCGTTCAATGGCGTGAAACTGCTGGACGGCTCCTTTACCGCACAGAATTTCCAGATCGGTGCTAACGCAACAGCAAATGACAGCATCCAGATCAATGCCATCAGCAGTGCGCGTATCTCGCAAATCGGCGGCGTAGGTCAAACGACTTCAGCCACAGTAACTGGCGCTGCCACCACAGCCGCACTCACAGCAGGTGCAGTAACCCTGAACGGCACTCAGGTAGGCACTTCCAATGTAGGCGCATTGCCCGGTCAAAGTGCTGCCAGCGCCTACTCGGTCGCTAACGCTATCAATGCGGTTTCGGGTAGTTCCGGTGTCACCGCCACCGCCAATGCAACCGGCGCAACCGGCGCAGCAGCAACGGCCTTCGCCGCAGTAACCGCAGGCGCAAACAGCGGCTTCTCGATTAACGGTGTCGCAGTGGGTAACATTGCAGCAGGTGGAGATGCCATCGGTCAGGGCGCAAACGTGGCAGCGGCAATCAATCTGGTTGCGGCGCAATCCGGCGTAACGGCCACCGCCAACGCAACGACTGGCGCATTGAGCCTGTCCGCAGCGGACGGACGTGACATCACCATCGCCGCGAATGGTACATATGCCACACTCGCCGCCGATACCGGCCTGACCGCAGCCACCACGCACGGCACGGTGACGCTCAACAGCACCAGCGCATCGGGCATCGTATTGAGCGGCGGCGCAGTAGCCAGTGGCGGATTTACCGCAGCAACCACCACAGCAACGACCGTATCCAACGTCTCCAGCATCGCTTCGATGAACGTGCTGACCGCATCCAGCGCATCGGCCGCATTGAATGCAATTGACGGCGCACTGTCTTCGGTGAATACCTCACGCGCTTCACTGGGCGCTTATCAAAACCGCTTTGCTTCGGTGGTAACCAGCTTGCAAACCACTTCCGAAAACCTGACTGCTTCACGCAGCCGGATTCAGGATACTGACTTCGCCGCAGAAACTGCGTCTCTGACACGCGCACAAATTCTGCAACAAGCCGGTACTGCGATGTTGGCACAGGCAAATCAGATCCCTAACCAAGTCATGACACTGTTGCGTTAAGTAACAGCACCCAACGGAATCCCGGTCGGACTAGCCATTAAAGTCCATCCGGGATTGCAAAATTGAAGGAGAAACAAAATGTTTATCCAAAGTTCAAGCACTACGATTCAACCGTCACGAATCGCGAACGACAGCCACAACTGGTCCGTCCCGGACGGTGTGTCGGCACTCGGCACAACTGCGGGCACAACGATTGACGCGTCACCCGTCAAACGGGTCGAATCTGCCCAACCAGCTATCCAACAGCCCACTGACGCTCAAATAAAAGAAGCGTTAAACAGCATCAACAAGACATTAAAGCAAGCCAGCATCAACCTTCAATTCAATGTAGATACGGATACGAAAAGATCAGTGGTCAAACTGGTTGATGGCGAAACAGGTGATGTGATCCGTCAATTTCCCAGCGAAGATGCCCTTGCCATATCACGCTCCATAGACCGCATACAGCAAGGTCTGTTGCTGAAACAACGGGCATAGAGAACCGTCATGGCAACCACTTCAGCAATAGGTACTAGCAGCATTGATGTCAATGCCATCGTCAGTCAGCTGATGACCGTCGAGCAGCAACCTATTACTAAATTGAATACGCGTGAAGCCAGTTATCAGGCAAAACTCTCGGCCTTTGGCACCATACAAGGGGCAGTTGCCAATTTTCAAAATACCGTACGCAACTTAAGCAACGCCAGCAGCTTCCAAGCCGTCACCGCCACCTCATCAGACACCGGCACAATCACAGCCAGCGCCTTAACCAGTGCCTTGAGCGGTAAATATTCCATAGAGGTGAGCAGCCTGGCACAGGCGCAGACCCTGGTTGCCGCCGGTCAAGCCAGCATCTCGGCGGCCATTGGCACGGGCACTCCCACCACCTTGAGCTTCGATGCCGGCACTATTTCAGGAACGCTTAGCGGAGGTAAATATAACGCAGGTGCGACATTCACCTCGGCAGGCAATGGGCTCAAGACAGTCACGATAGACAGCAGCAACAATTCCCTGCAAGGCATACGCGACGCGATCAATGCCGCCAGCCTCGGCGTGACCGCCAGCATCATCAACGATGGCAGCGCAGCGCCTTACCGTCTGGTGATGAGTGCCAACAATACGGGTGCTCTCAGCAGCATGAAAATTTCCGCCAGTGGCGATACCAGCGTGAGCAGCCTGCTGGCAAACGACCCGGCTGCAGGAACCGCCATTGGCGCACTGGGACAGAACTTGTCTGAATCCGTCACTGGCCTCAACGCGGATATTAAAGTAAACGGCATCGCGGTCAGCAAGGCATCGAATAGCATCTCGGATGTGATTCCAGGGGTCACGCTCAAGCTAAGCAAATTGACTGGCACGCCTGTTACGCTGACGGTTGCACAGGATACGGCTTCGGTCAGCCAGTCCGTGAATGATTTCGTGACTTCATACAATGCGCTGAGCAAAACCCTATCCGATCTTACTGCCTACAATACCGCCACCCAAAAGGGTGCGACCTTGCAGGGAGATGCCACCGTACGCAACTTGCAAGGCAAACTGCGTGCGGTGTTGAATACCGCCGTTTCAGGTGCAGGCTCGTTGACCAGCCTGTCGCAAATTGGCATCACCTTCCAGCGCGATGGCTCACTGGCACTGGATAGCACCAAACTCAACACGGTCATGCAAAACAATTTCAGCGATGTCGCCGGGCTATTTGCTTCTACCGGCAAAGCCTCCGACAGCCTGGTAACCTACAACTCGGTCACCAGCGCCACCCAACCCGGCAGTTATGCAGTCAATGTGACCGGGCTTGCCACACAAGGCAATGCACTCGCTTCTGTCGCACCGGGCAGTTTAACCATCAGTGCGGCGAATGATACGTTGGACATGATCATCAACGGGATCAGCACCTCGATTACCTTAACCTCAAAAACCTATACTTCGGCACAGGAATTGGCCACTGAAGTGCAATCCAAACTTAACGGCGCAAGCGCGTTGTCCGGTGCGGGGATCAGCGTTTCAGCCACGCTCGATGCGGGCAGGATTTCCATTACCTCGAACAGTTATGGCGCGCTCTCCAGCGTGCTCGCCAGTGGCGGCAACGGGCTGACCAATCTGTTGGGTACGGCAACTTCAACCACGGGACAGGATGTAACAGGCACGATCAATGGTGCGAATGCCGCCGGATACGGCCAGTCACTTTCTTCTACCAGCGGCGATTCGCAGGGTTTATCCGTGCTGGTCAACGGCGGCGCACTGGGCAGTCGCGGCACGGTCAGCTACGCGCAAGGCTATGCCTACCTGATGAATAACCTCGCCACTTCGGTACTCGCCAGCGATGGCACACTGAGCGCCAGCAAAGATGAAATTAACAGCTCTATCAAGAACTTAGCAGCTCGTCGCAGCACCTTGCAACAGCGTCTAATCGGCATAGAAGCGCGCTACCGCGCACAATTCACGGCACTGGATGGCATGTTAAGCAGCATGAATACAACCAGCACCTACTTAACCCAGCAACTCGCGCAACTCGCAAAACTGTAACTTTGAGGGGAACATCATGAACGCATCCGCAGCTATCAGAGCCTATAACAAAGTCGGTGTCGAATCGGGGGTCACCGCAGCCGATCCACACAAACTGATCGCCATGTTGTATCAGGGAGCGCTATTAGCCATTGCCAATGCGAAAAACGGCATCCTGCGCAACGACATTCCCGCCAAAGGCAAAGCCATCTCCCATGCCATTCTGATTATTGATAACGGCCTGAATGCCAGCCTGGACAAGGAAGTCGGCGGCGATCTCGCGCTCAACCTGTCGGCTTTGTACGACTACATGAGCAAACGCCTGCTGACCGCCAACATGAATAACGACATGGCCGCACTGGACGAAGTCGCCCATTTGCTGACCGACCTTAAAGGCTCATGGGAAGAAATCCGCCAACCGGCAATCCTGCCAACCTTACCCGCCAAGCGCACGGCTCAGGCAGTTCAACTGGTTTACGCGAGAGGCTAAGCTATGCACCCTGAAAATATCATCAGCCATTACGAATCACTTGCCAGCCTGACCGGACAAATGCGCAACGCGGCAGTGGACGGTGAATGGGATGTGCTGGTCGGCCTCGAGCAGCAATGCCGCCACCAGGTCGCCCGGATGAGAAGCGCCGACCAACCGGTCGCACTGGAGGAAGCTGCCCGACAACGCAAGATACAGTTGATCAAGAAAATACTTGCGGACGATGCGGCGATACGCAATCGCACCGAAAGCTGGATGGGACAGTTACAGCACATCATGCAAAGCAACCGCCATGAACAACGTTTAAATCAATCTTATGGTGCAATGTGAGTGCTATAGCGAACAACTTTGCCCCCTTCCAAGCCGGAACCCGTTGCGGGTTATCATCCGAGGAAAGGGGATTTTTCGCCACAAGTTGTGCGATTTTTTGTTGTTTGTAGTAAGGTGAGTTGCGCCCACTCTATCGGGCGCAGCCCATACATTTGATTCCGGCTTGTCCGGCTTAGGATGATTGAAACGTTATGCAATCCGCCAACCTGATCAACAGCCTGCAAGTGCTATCCCGATCGGGAAAGCCGCTGATCGTAGCGACCAGTGATACGTCCACTTCCCCCGTCACCCAACTGGAACCCGGTCAACGTATTCAGGGAACCGTACAGAAACAGATCGGCGCGGGACTGTACCAGGTGCAGCTTGCCGGACAATCGCTGCAATTGCATTTACCCGGGCAACTCCAAGCTGGAAAGTTACTTGAATTACAGGTTATTTCCACCGTCCCGCGCCTGACTTTCAGCCTGTTTGCCTCAACCAACCCCATCGCCACACAGGAACAAATCAGTGCCACCTCACGCCTGCTCGCCAACTTGGCCGAACTGCCTTTGAGCCGGACATTTATCGGCTCAACCGGCAGCAACGCGGTGTTGCAGGCAAACGGGCGAACCCTCAATAGCACACAACTCGCGGGGGCATTGCGCGACGCTCTCGCCAATAGCGGCCTTTTTTACGAATCGCATCAAGCCGAATGGGTGCGTGGCGAACGCAGCACAGCACAACTATTGGTCGAACCGCAAAACCTGCTGATGGACAAGCATCGCGCCGCTACTGGTGATGCCCAACTTACCGACACCCTGAACGCCGCGTTATCTGCGCAGCAATCAGGCAAAGCTGCGACCGAAGCCAGTTCGCCGCCAGCCAAGGAATTATTGACGCTGGTACAACAACAACTGCACACGCTGGAGACGCATCAACTCACTTGGGTGGGCCAGGTCTGGGAGGGACAGCCCATGCAGTGGGAAATACAGGGTGAACCCGAACCCGGCGCATCCTTTGCCGACAGTCGCCAGTGGCACACCGAACTGGAACTCGCCCTGCCCCATTTAGGCGACATACATGCCCGGCTGACTTTTAGTCAGGGCGAGGTAAAACTCAGCTTACAGGCGGCAGACTCAAACTCGGCGCAGCTATTCAATCGCAAATTGCCCGAGTTGCACCACGCCATGAGCGGTGCGGGCATCCCCCTCAGCAGCGCGGTAATCGAAAAAAATGACACCGCGTGAATCCGGCAACCAGCAAATCGCCATCGCCCTGGCCTACGGACAAACCCAGGGCGCACCCAAGGTCGTCGCCAAAGGACGAGGGTTGATTGCTCAAGCCATCATCGAACGCGCCAACCTGCACGGCGTATATGTGCATGAATCCGCAGACCTGGTGGGTTTATTGATGCAGGTAGAGCTGGATCAGCAAATCCCCCCACAACTTTATCTCGCCGTAGCCGAACTCTTAGCCTGGCTATATCGCTTGGAACACGACAAACCCAACGCTTTTCAAGCGATTGAAAAGTTATAATTTCGCTATGATGGAAAAACACTTAAATAACGGCAGCACTCCCATGGAAAAAGACATCCCGCTTAAAATCGAAATCCTCTCCAGTGCAGAGGACGATCAATATCGCATTACATCGGTCAAGGAAATCGAATCCATTTTTCGCAACATTGCCAAAAGTGGCAGTCGTATCGCGCTGTATTATTCCGATGCGGATGATTTCATTCTAACCACACTACTGGGAATGGATACGTCCGGTTTGTGGCTGGAGACGAGCCAGAATGAAGTCATCAATGCTCGCGTGGCGGAAAGTAAAAAACTCATTTTTGTCAGTTCGCACAGCCAGGTCAAAGTACAGTTTTCAACCACCCATGCGCGCCAGGAAAATTACCAGGGTCAAGCCGCATTTTTCCTGACTTTCCCGCACAGTCTGCACCGTCTGCAACGCCGCGAATACTACCGCCTGATCACACCCGTTATAGCCCCCTTGCGCTGCGTGATTCCGGGTGCCAAATCCCTCACAGCGCCCCCCCCTCTCGCAGTCACCATCATGGACATCAGCGGTGGCGGCGTGGGACTGACCTGCGCGGAACAGGATACCGCCCTGATACCCGGCCATAGCTATAAAGATTGCAAAATTGGTCTGCCTGAAATCGGCGAATTAGTAGGCACGATAGAAGTTAAAAACCTGGTCGTGTTAGGCACGCCCTCGGGACAAACCATACGGCGCGCAGGCTGCGCATTCATCAATCTCGATGGCGCATACAACATCCTGCTGCAACGCTATGTCACCACCATGCAGCGCACTCGGGGATAGGCAAGGCTGACTTATTCGTTTTTGTTATTTTTTAACAAGAAAAAACCTTTTTTAATCAATGCATTGGAGTCCCCCGCATTGCAGTACGCGGCTGGCTTCGTCGAATGATTATCAATAAGTGGGGTATCCATCTATTTACGGTAATACTGTCCGCCAAGGATGCGTTGGCACAGAAATATCCAGCGATGACGGCGCTTTATTGAGAAAATTGAGTGGCACGGCGAACTCCTGCTTCTCATTTTTA
>Ga0210037_1000409_pt1 | contig 32748 bp, 30 predicted proteins | sample CryGey08umfilter_3_FD_185451 | JGI IMG/M metagenome (GOLD analysis project Ga0210037, IMG submission 185451) | Groundwater microbial communities from aquifer in Utah, USA - Crystal Geyser 4/9/14 0.8 um filter (SPAdes) (version 3) | ecosystem: Environmental > Aquatic > Deep subsurface >...
AATTAGATCTAAAAACCCATTGATAAATCGTTCCACGCCAAATTTTGTGGTTCCATATTTTCGGGCTTGGTGTTGTACTATTTTTTCACCAATTTTAGTAAATCCTGCATTTTTTGAAAGTACCGGAATATACCGATGCATTTCACCGGTAACTTCAATGTTTTTTATCACCTCTTTTTTGTATGCCTTTAATCCGCAATTGAAGTCGTGTAATTTTACCCCGGAAGTTTTTCGAGCAGCAAAATTAAATAATTTAGAAGGTAAATTTTTTTCAAAAAGGGAGTCAAATCGTTTCTTCTTCCAGCCGGAAATGAGATCGTAATTTTCTTTTTTTATCAAATAATATAATTCCGGAATTTCTTCAGGATTGTCTTGTAAGTCGGCATCCATCGTGATAACTACATCACCTTGTGCAAGTTTAAATCCCGCGTGAAGTGCTTGCGATTTGCCATAATTTCTCTGAAATTTAATTCCTTTTACGTTGCTGTCTTTTTGAGCAAGCTCTGTTATGGTATTCCAAGAGCCATCGGTACTTCCGTCATCAATAAAAAGTATTTCATACGAAAAATTATTGGATTGCATCACCGATGCAATCCAATGGTATAATTCGTTTAACGATTCTTGTTCGTTGAGTAAAGGAATGACGATGGAAAGGTTCATTTATATTAGCTTATAGCGTCTTTTTTTTGCATAATTAAACCAGTAATGATAGAGATAATGAAGCCGATAAATAAACTACCGATAAGAGAAAAAGTTGCCATCATAAAAGGAGAGGAGAATTTTTCGCTCATACTCATTGCCATGTCTATTTGTTCTTGAGGCATATCCGGATTTTGCTTAAGAATTTCTTCTCTAGCAGTGTCTAAAACAATTTCAATAAATTCAGGATATACAAAAGAGTAATGTAAATAGGTGTAAACAGCACCAATAATGCCTCCAATGGCAGCAGTTGCCAATCCCACTTTTATAGCCTCACCTAGGTTTAAATATCCGTTATTTGCTGCTTTAAATGTTTTTATTGCAGAAATGAAGATTAATATGGTAACTAAAATGCTAACAATACTGAGTGCCCAGTTTTTTTCTAAGTTAGCCACATACATGATTACTAGCATTAAAATAGTTAAAAGAGCTAGAAGTAAGCCGTGGTTAGTCGCAATTTGCTTGATAGAGGGAGTTGTGTTTTCCATGAGTAGAATGTTTTTGGTTTGGTTAGTTAGTACACAAATATAGTGAATCGTTACAGATTAGTCCTCAAAAGTAGAAGCCACATCCACATAAATTTTTAAATTTCATTGTAGAGAACTTTATTTCTTTGGTTGATTTTGAATAGCAAGCCATATTTTAAATATTTTCTATTGTAGATTTAAAAATAATAGTTAAATTTGCAACCTCAAAATAGGAAAGATTTTAAAACATAAAGTTATGAAACAAGGTATTCACCCAGAAAATTATAGATTAGTAGCATTTAAAGATATGTCTAACGAAGACGTATTTTTAACTAAATCTACTGCAAATACTAGAGAAACAATTGAAGTAGATGGTGTAGAATATCCTTTAGTAAAAATGGAAATTTCTAGAACTTCTCACCCTTTTTATACCGGTAAATCTAAATTAGTTGATACTGCGGGACGTATAGACAAATTTAAAAATAGATACGCTAAATTCAGTAAATAATTTAGAAATAAAAATATTTTATTAACCCCTCCCGACTTTGTTTGGAGGGGTTTTTTAGTTACTTTTGAAATACATAAATGGATTCAAGGTTTAAAATTTATTATAATTTTTATTTTTAATAATAGCGAATACTTAACACCATGCCTATGAACTTTATCCTATCCGACGGTTCTGTCCGAAATAATTTTTTACCATTTACTTTTACACGTCCTGTTGCTGATATTCGCATCGGAATTTTAACTCTTCGCCAAAAGTGGGAAAAGCATTTAAACGCTTCAACTTCCTCAGATACTGAAAATTATTTGTCTGAAAAGTTTCCTTTGGTGGAAGTGGATAAGAATATAAAAATTGATGCGTCATTTATTCCAACGGAAAACCTTGCTGGAATTGTGAAAAATTTAAAAGAAAATCAAGCGGTTTTTTACAATGACTATCCCATTGCTTATTTCTATACCAAAGGGCAAGAGCTTCATTGGGATACTTTTGATATTATACAATACACCCACAACGACATTCTAAAAATGGAACATCTTTGGGATATTTTTAAATACAATGGCGAAGCAATAGCTCTAGATTTTAAATTACTCACCAAAGGCAGGATTTCGCAGCCTATTCCCGAAACGGTACATTGCATCAACAAAGAACATATTTTTTTAGAAGAAGGTGCTTCTGTAGTTTTAGCTTCTTTAAACGCTACTGAAGGACCAATTTATATTGGTAAAGATGCCGAAATAATGGAAGCTTGCGCCATTCGTGGTCCTTTTGCCCTCTGTGAACATGCTACTTTAAAAATGGGAACAAAAATTTATGGTCCAACCACTGTTGGCCCACATTCCAAAGTGGGAGGGGAGGTAACCAATTCTGTTATTTTTGGGTATTCCAATAAAGGTCATGATGGGTTTTTAGGAAATTCTGTTATCGGAGAGTGGTGTAATTTAGGTGCGGACACTAACAATTCGAATTTAAAGAATAATTATGCAGAAGTACGACTGTGGAATTATCAAACCGGTGGTTTTACTCCTACAGGTCTTCAATTTTGTGGTTTGATGATGGGTGATCATAGTAAATGTGGTATCAATACGATGTTTAATACAGGAACGGTAGTGGGTGTGAGTGCAAATATTTTTGGTAGTGGTTTTCCACGAAATTTTATTCCATCGTTTAGTTGGGGTGGAAGTGCCGGTTTGAGCACATACAAGACCGATAAAGCATTTGAAGTTGCTAAAGCCGTAATGTCTAGAAGAAATATGGAGTTTAATGAGGAGGAAGCAAAAATTTTAACGCACGTTTTTGAGGAAACCGCAAAATGGAGAAAAGTCTAATGGAACATTCTAATTTTCTTTTTTAATAAAAAAATTACTCTTTTTTTACTTGCTTCAAAACCAAAAAATTCTGTGGATTTATCCCTAAATTTTTCACGTTTTTTCTAACAAATCTAACAGCTTCATCATAATATAATGGAACTATTGGTGCTTCACTAATGATTAAAGAATCCATTTTTCTGTATAAAGTCTTTCTTTCGTTTGCATCGGATAAGGAAAGAGAAGTTTCATACCACGCATCGTATTGCTCATTTTTAAAATGGGTATAATTCGGACCGTTTGGTGTAAAATTTTTACTATAAAAAAGTGATAAATAATTTTCAGCATCGGGATAATCGGCTATCCAGCTTGCTCGAAAAGCATCCATGGATCCTGAGGATCGTTTTTGTCTTAATGTTGAAGCAGGCATGACATCGATAGTAATTTTTATACCTAATTTTTCCATTTCTCTTTGAATATATTCATACATATCTAAATAATTACTATCGGTTCCAATGGAAATTTCAATAGTAGTTTTTCCCGTTTCTCGTTTATATTGTTCGATAAGGTCTCTTGCTTTCACCGGTTGATAATCATAGCCTTCAATAAAATCAAAACCAGGTAATCCCATTGGGATAAACCCATAAATAGCAGGAATGCCAATGCCATTTCGCAAATAGGTAATCATTTTTTGTCTGTCAAATCCATAGTTTATGGCTTTTCGTAATAAAGGTGAAACCACTTTTTCTTTTTCCCCTCCAAGATAAAATGCTACATATTCTGTATTCAAATAAGGCCCGGTAATCATGGTTACATTTTGTTGATACCTTTCACGCAAAACGCCTTGACTATCCAGCAATTCATCCTTGTAAGAAGCATCTAAACCGGAAATAAAATCTATTTTTCCCTGTGCAAATTGTAAAAATTCACTTTGCTTATCGGGCAGAAAACTAATTGCAACAGCCTCCAGATAAGGGAGTGAGTTACCTTGCGCATCTTTTTCAAAATACAATTCATTTTTTCGCAGCACAAGCTTGATATTTTCTTCCCAAAGTTTGAATTTAAAAGGACCAGTACCGATAGGATTAGAGCGAAAATTATTTCCATAATAAGAAACAATTTCCTCAGGTACCACCGAGCAATATCGCATTGCCAATAAGCCTAAAAATGCAGGAAAAGGTTGTTTTAATTGGATTTCAAAAATAGTGTCATTTACCGCATAGTAGTCCTTAACATTTTGCAAAACCCAACCTCCTGGGGACGCAATGCGTGTGTCTTTCAGTCTATTTAAGCTATAAACAAAATCTTTTGCAACCACTTTTCGGGTGCTGTCTTTTCCAAAAAGAACGTGTTTGTGAAAAAAAACATCATCTCTTAAATAAAAGGTATAGGTTTGGGTGCTGTCATTATAAACCCATTTTTTTGCAATATCTTCCTGAATTTCTAACGCGTCATCCAGTTGTACCAAACCATTAAACAATTGGTTGGTTGGCCAAATGTTTGCGGGATTTCTTGCAAAAGCAGGATCTAAGGAAGAAATGTTAGAATGCTCATTATATCTAAAAACTTGAAGGTCAATGTCTTTGTTTTTTGAAGAATCACAAGAAATACTTATACATAGAATCAGAATAACAATTAAAGGATATAAGATTGTAGGGTACTTCTTCATTGGTTATTTTTTTAAAAAGGTTGAGCAATTGCTTTTTTCAATTAATTTAATTGTTTATTTTTTCAAATCTATCAACTAATTTCTAATGTCTAAATAATTCGTACTTTTGCACATTCGCATCTTCAAAAGTACAAGAATGAATCCTAGAAAAAAAGTTGCATTTTACACTTTAGGTTGTAAGCTGAATTTTTCGGAAACCTCTACCATTGCCAGAAGCTTCACTAATGAGGGTTTTGACCGTGTAGATTTTTCAGAAGAAGCGGATATTTATGTGATTAACACCTGTTCAGTTACCGAAAATGCAGATAAGCGTTTTAAAAATATAGTGAAACAAGCTCAAAAAGCAAATCCACATGCTTTTGTAGCTGCAGTAGGATGTTATGCCCAATTAAAACCAGAAGAATTAGCCGATGTAAATGGCGTGGATTTGGTTTTGGGAGCTACCGAAAAATTTAAGATTACCGATTACATCCACGATTTGTCAAAAAATGATTTTGGCGAAGTGCATTCTTGCGAAATTCAAGAAGCTGATTTTTATGTAGGCGCTTATTCCATAGGCGACAGGACGCGTGCCTTTTTAAAAGTACAGGATGGATGCGATTATAAATGTACGTATTGCACCATTCCACTTGCAAGAGGAATATCAAGAAGCGATACACTAGAAAATGTATTACAAAACGCTAAAGATATCTCCACACAAGGGATAAAAGAAATTGTTTTAACGGGTGTAAATATAGGCGATTATGGCAAAGGAGAGTTTGGAAACAAGCACCACGAGCACACTTTTTTAGATTTAGTGAAAGCCTTAGATGAAGTGGAAGGCGTAGAGCGGTTACGCATTTCTTCCATAGAGCCTAACCTTCTAAAAAATGAAATCATTGCATTTGTGGCTACTTCCAAAAGGTTTGTTCCACATTTTCATATTCCATTACAATCGGGCAGCAATGCTATTTTAAAAAACATGAAACGTCGTTATATGCGCGAATTGTATGAAAATAGAGTTACAAAAATAAGAGAATTAATGCCCGATGCTTGTATAGGAGTGGATGTTATAGTAGGTTTTCCGGGCGAAACCGAAGAACAATTTTTAGCAACTTATCACTTTTTAAATGAATTAGACATATCTTATCTTCATGTATTTACCTATTCCGAAAGAGATCATACAGAAGCAGCAATAATGGAAGGCGTAGTGGAACCAAAAGTACGTGCAAAACGCAGTAAAATGCTTCGTGGTCTTTCCGTTAAAAAAAGAAGAGCATTTTATGAAAAGCAACTAGGATCTAGAAGGACAGTTTTATTTGAAGGGGAAAACAAAGAAGGGTACATTCAAGGATTCACTGAAAACTATGTTAAAGTAAAAACCCCTTGGAATCCATATTTAGTAAATACCTTGCATGATATCCAACTGACTAAAATAGATAAGGACGGATTGGTGCGGTTTGAATTTATTAAAGTGAAAAAGTATGTAAGCGTTTAAGAGGTGCTAGTTTTGTTTTTGAGTGTTGAATAACAAACTAGGAATATTGAAAAAGGTATATCTAATACCAAGATTTTTAAAGCATCAAGACTTTGACCACAATACTTCTACCTTCCAACTTCTTACGTCGTACTTCAAACCTTAAATATTTATACCCACGGGAAGCAAATCTTTATATTTTCTTCGGTTTCTGCGAATAAAGGAAGAAATTTCAGAACAAGTAGGCACCATACTAATGTGTCTATTTCTTATTTCTTCACAAACGGTTTCAATAAAAGGATCCAATAATCCTTTTTCTTGCATTTCATCGGGCATTTCAAATTTTGTTAAAAAGATTTTTCGATCCTGTAAGGAGTATTCAATTCTTGCAAATTGTGCTTCTAAATGAAACTCAAATTGTCTTAAAAACGCATTGTCGGTAATCTCTACATCAACTGTCATAATTAAAATTTGTTTGTTCTTATAAAAAGTATATTAAATTAATAGTATAATCAAGTGTAGGCAGATTGGTTGTTTAGTGCAATTAAAAATTTTTAGAAAAAAATAACTTCAAAAGAAGCACTAATTAAATAGTAAAGGATTTCTTGAGCTGAAGAAATAATCCTTATTTTTACGATGCAAATTTACGAATAAAAGTTGAGTATCCCTCAAATAGTCTTGTTAAAAAAGAAATGTCTCATAATATCACCCATATCTATTTTGTTCCAGGATTAGCGGCCAATAAAGAAATTTTTAAAAACATTCGGCTTTCTGATGAAATTTTTAAAATGCATTATTTAGAATGGCTCCTTCCAGAAGAAAAAGAATCTCTTACATCCTATGCAAAACGAATGGCAAACTGCGTAGAGCATGAAAATATCGTTTTAATTGGTGTTTCTTTTGGAGGTGTTGTAGCTCAGGAAATGAGCCTTTTTTTAAATCTTAAAAAATTAATTATCATTTCAAGCGTTAAAACAAAACACGAATTGCCCTTGCGTTTGGTATTGGCTAGAAAAACGCTTGCTTATAAACTTATACCCACCCGATTGGTTTTAAGTGCAACCGATTTGACTAAATTTGCAATAGGTCCAAAAACAAAAAAGAGATTGCAAATTTATCAAGAATACCTTTCTGTTAGAGATGCACATTATTTAGATTGGGCAATTGAAAATATGGTTTGTTGGGATAGAGAAATTGCCGTTGCAGGAATTACTCATATTCATGGTGATAAGGATATGGTTTTTCCAATAGAAAAAATAAAAGAGTGCATTGTAGTTAAAGGAGGTACCCATATCATGATTTTAAACAAATTTAATTGGTTTAACAAAAATCTACCCACATTAATTTTAGGAGAAAATGGAGGGAGATAAAAAAGACATCCTAGTAAATTATGTACCTTTAGTAAATTTAATGAAAGTGTTTTAAGAAGGAAAGGTAATTTCTTGCAAAAAAATACAAAAAACAAACTTAAAATATATAAAATCATGAAAACAGCATATAAAATAAGTTTCGGAATCCTTTTGATAGCCATAAGCGGGTTATTAGTTTTTGCAGTGCAAGAAGCCCCAACAGATGATATTTTTTCAGCAAAACGCATCAATGATTATAATATTTATGCAATTCCAATGCCTGAAAAATTAGATTTTGCAGGAGAAGAAGTACCTTTAAATGACCCGGATATAAGAGAGAGAATGGATAGGGAATTATTAGTAAACACTTATTGGCAATCTAACGGACTTTTAATGTTTAAAAGAGCAAATAAAGCATTTCCTGTTATGGAGCCTATTCTTAAAAAATATGGAATACCAGACGATTTTAAGTATTTAGCAGTCATAGAAAGCGGTTTGTTAAATGTTGTTTCTCCAGCCGGGGCAAGAGGTATTTGGCAAATTATGCCAAAAACAGCGAAAGAATTTGGATTGGAAGTAAACGAAAATGTAGATGAGCGCTATGATTTAGAAAAAGCAACAGAGGCTGCTTGTAAATATATTTTAGCCTCTAAACAGCAATTTGGAACGTGGACAGAAGCTGCAGCAGCTTACAATGCCGGTAATACAGGAATTTCCAGAAGGCTTGGAGAGCAACGCGTTGAAAATTATTATGACCTTCTTTTAGGAGAAGAAACCGGCAGGTATGTTTTTAGAATTCTTGCTCTAAAAGAAATCATGAGTAATCCGGTTTTGTATGGATTTAATTTTAGAGAGAAAGATTTATACACATTAGTACCTAGTTATAAAATAGAGGTAGATTCAGCAATTACCGATTTATCTGCCTTTGCTTTACAAAATGGTATTAACTATAAAATTTTAAAAATACATAATCCTTGGTTACGTGAGGCAAAACTCAACAATAAATCTAGAAAAAAATATAATATCGAAATTCCAGAAAAAGGGCATTATCGTATTGGAAAATAGTATTAAACATTAAATAATATGAATATGACTACCATTTTAATATTAGTTATTATTGGGTTAATAGCAGGAGTTTTTAGCGGTATATTAGGAATTGGCGGCGGCTTAGTGATGGTTCCTCTTTTAGCATTTGCATTAGGATTTAATCAATTTCAGGCTCAAGGTACAAGTCTGGCTGTGTTGGCAGTTCCGGTAACTTTTTTAGCCGCTTATACCTATTATAATGAAGGGTATGTCAATTTAAAATACGCAGGCGTTATCGCATTCACTTTTATAATTGGCGGTTATTTAGGCTCAAAATGGGCAATAACGATTGATCAAGTTATTCTTAAAAAAATATTTGGAGTTTTACTAATTGTTGTAGCGTTGAAAATGATTTTTGGAAAATAAATTAGTTATGCGAATCTACTATAGGCTCTTTTGCGTCATCATAATTCAATAGCAGTGAAATGCCATTTCTGAAAGATTCATAATTTAATGAAAAAGATACGGAATATACTTCATTGTAAGGCAAAATTACACCTCGTCTAACATCAAGAATCTTTTTTTCTTTATCTAAAAAGAAGGAGGTTGGAAAGCCTAAACTATGTTTTAGTGTTCGGATGATATGGCTGTTTTTATTATCTAATTCATCTACATAAAGTACATTTATGTTTCTTTCATAATCTTTAGCTACCCGTCTTACAGAACTTCTTTTGTCCCAAAATAATACCACAAAATCTATTTCGTTTTTGAAACGTTTTGCCACTTCATTTAATGCTGGAATTTCTCCGGAACCGGGAGTACACCAAGATGCATAAGTCATTAAAAAAATGGGTTTTTTAAATTCATTAAATGCAATACTTTTTCTTCCTTTAAATTTTTTTACGGTAAAATCATCAAAATAACTGCCATTTATTGCATATTTTACCAAAGAATCAAATAAAAACTGTGCCCGATTATAATCCTTTATCCGGTAGGCACTTTTTACATTTTTATTATATTTTCTAATGTTTTTTGAAATAATTTTAGAGAAATTCTGCTCAGGTAGTTCTTGACTATTGAGAGAGAAGGTTACCGATATGAAAATGAAAAGTAAAAATTTTACCATACCTTTTGGTTAGAAATACAAATAAAGGTAAGTAAGATAAAATTCTTAAAATTTTATTTTCGATGAAAGGCAAAATAATCTGCTAAAAAACAGGTAGTTGTAGTATAAATAAACACTTTATTTGTTAGGTGTAAGAAAATATATACTTTTTTAAATCTTTTTCATCTGTTGTTTCATCATTTGTATTTGCTCCCCCAACATATTGTGCTTATCTAATTTTTTAGCTTCGGTGAGAAGGGTTTGTGCTTCGCGTTTTCTGCGCTTTGTCATAGCAATACCAGCGAGATTTAATTTAGCCATCGCTAAATCAGCATCCATAGAAAGACCCAAGGAAACAGCTTTCTTAAAAAACTTTTCCGCTTGGTTCATATTAGTTTGTGAAATCATTAATCCCTGAAGATAATTATAATAGCCTTGTTGTTTTTTTACCAAGGAAGTTTCCGGATTTTTAATTCTACTTAGCCACTTTTGAGCACCGGGAAAATCTTGTTTTCGCAAACGCAAAAATGCCAAAAGTATAATTTCATTTTTGTAGTATAAAAATATAAATATAGGAGAAAGTAAAAGATACATAATACCATTACCAATATTACCTTGGGTAAATTGATAAATGCCAAAAGCAATGATTAAAAATGCCAGAACTAATTTGATATTTTTATGAAACATAATTAGAGTTTAATTTGAATTTACAAAGGTAAGAAAAACAAATAAAAATTATTTAATAATTCCATTTGGCAAACTAAAAAAGGTTTGTATATTTGCACCCGCCTACGCACCGATAAGTATCGGCACTTCGGCGGGCAAAGCCCGACAAAGTTTGGCTTTAGAGATAAGTTCTCTACAAAATTAAATAAAGAACAATTTTTTAGAAGATAAAGGTACACAATCATGAGCAAAAGAACATTTCAGCCATCAAAAAGAAAAAGAAGAAACAAACACGGTTTTAGAGAGCGTATGGCTTCTGTGAACGGTAGAAAAGTGCTTGCAGCTCGTAGAGCAAAAGGCAGAAAAAAAATATCTGTATCTTCTGAACCGAGACACAAAAAATAATGATTTCATTATTAAAAATACAAGGTGTTACTTTTTATAAGTAACACCTTTTTTTATATCCTATACGCTGAGTTTAATAAAAGTATCTCAATAAATGCCAAAAAATATAACCTTAAAATCTGTATTAATTATCGGTTCCGGACCTATCGTTATTGGTCAAGCGTGTGAATTTGATTATTCCGGAACACAAGCACTTCGTTCTCTTCGAGAAGATGGAATTGAAACGGTTCTTATCAATTCTAATCCTGCAACGATTATGACCGACCCCACGATGGCTGATCACGTGTATTTAAAACCACTTACCACAAAATCACTTGTTGATATTTTAAAAGCCCATCCACAAATTGATGCTGTTCTCCCAACAATGGGTGGGCAGACGGCACTTAATTTATGTATTGAAGCTGATGAAAAAGGAATTTGGAAAGATTTTGGGGTTGAAATTATTGGCGTTGACATTAACGCCATAAACATTACAGAGGATAGAGAAAAATTCAGAAACCTAATGGAGCAAATAGGAATTCCTATGGCACCTCAGGCAACAGTAACTTCTTATCTTAGAGGAAAAGAAATAGCACAGGAGTTTGGTTTTCCGCTAGTAATTAGAGCCTCTTATACTTTAGGTGGAGCAGGCGCATCCATCGTGTATAAAACAGAAGATTTTGACGAACTTTTAACCAGAGGGTTGGAAGCTTCGCCTATTCATGAAGTAATGATTGATAAAGCCTTGATAGGCTGGAAAGAATTTGAGTTGGAATTACTCCGCGATAAAAACAACAATGTTGTTATTATTTGTAGTATCGAAAATATGGATCCTATGGGCATCCATACCGGCGATTCTATAACGGTGGCTCCTGCAATGACTCTATCAGACAAGACCTTTCAAAGAATGCGCGATATGGCCATTAAAATGATGCGGAGCATTGGCGATTTTGCAGGCGGTTGCAACGTACAGTTTGCCGTAAGTCCCGATGAAAAAGAAGATATCATCGCTGTTGAAATAAATCCAAGAGTTTCTCGATCTTCTGCTTTGGCATCAAAAGCCACTGGTTATCCCATTGCTAAAATTGCAGCAAAATTGGCTATTGGGTACAACCTAAACGAACTACAAAACCAAATAACCAAAACAACTTCAGCCCTTTTTGAGCCTACACTAGATTACGTTATTGTAAAAATACCTCGTTGGAATTTTGATAAATTTGAAGGAAGCGACAGAACTTTAGGACTTCAAATGAAATCAGTTGGCGAAGTCATGGGAATCGGTCGCTCCTTTCAAGAAGCTTTGCATAAAGCCACACAATCGCTAGAAATAAAGAGAAACGGACTTGGAGCTGACGGAAAAGGGTATAAAAATTACGAGCAGATTATTGAAAAACTTACCTACGCCAGTTGGGATCGCGTGTTTGTAATTTATGACGCCATCCAAATGGGAATACCATTAAGTCGTATTCATGAAATCACTAAAATTGATATGTGGTTTTTAAAACAATATGAAGAACTGCATTTATTGGAAAGAGAAATTTCAAATTATAAAATCGACACCCTTCCTCGTGAATTGTTATTAGAAGCTAAACAAAAAGGATTTGCTGACCGTCAAATAGCACATATGCTAGACTGTCTTGAAAGTCAAGTATATAACAAACGTGAAGAACTACAAGTAAATCGCGTTTTTAAATTAGTAGATACCTGCGCTGCTGAATTTAAAGCACAAACACCCTATTATTATTCTACTTTTGAAAATGAAGTAGAATTACCTTCCGGCGAAAAATATTCTGCAAACGATAGCATCGTAACTAAAAAGAAAAAAGTAGTGGTTTTAGGCTCAGGACCTAATAGAATAGGTCAAGGCATTGAGTTTGATTACTGCTGTGTCCACGGTGTTTTAGCTGCTGCTGAATGTGGGTATGAAACCATTATGATTAACTGTAATCCAGAAACCGTTTCAACCGATTTTGATGTTTCCGATAAACTTTATTTTGAACCCGTTTTTTGGGAACATATTTACGACATCATTCGGCACGAAAATCCGGAAGGAGTTATTGTGCAACTTGGCGGACAAACAGCCCTAAAACTAGCAGAAAAATTAGATCGCTATGGCATTAGAATAATTGGCACCACCTATAAATCATTAGATTTAGCGGAAGACAGAGGTAGTTTTTCAAACATATTGAAAGATAATAATATTCCCTATCCACAATTTGGCGTAGCTGAAACAGCCGAAGAAGCTTTAGTAATAGCTGACGAATTAGATTTTCCTATACTAGTAAGACCTTCCTATGTTTTAGGCGGACAAGGAATGAAAATAGTCATTAACAAAAAAGAATTAGAAGAACATGTAGTTGACCTACTGCGAAGTATTCCAAACAACAAATTACTTTTAGACCGTTATTTAGATGGTGCCATAGAAGCTGAAGCGGATGCTATATGTGATGGCGAAAATGTTTATATCATTGGAATAATGGAACATATTGAGCCTTGCGGAATTCACTCAGGCGACTCCAATGCAACACTTCCACCTTTTAATTTGGGTGAATTTGTAATGCAACAAATTAAAGACCATACAAAAAATATTGCTTTAGCACTGCATACAGTAGGCTTAATCAATGTGCAGTTTGCTATAAAAAACGATATTGTTTACATTATTGAAGCCAATCCAAGGGCTTCCAGGACTGTTCCTTTTATATCGAAAGCCTATGGAGAGCCTTATGTGAATTATGCTACAAAAGTGATGTTAGGTGAAAACAAAGTAACCGACTTCAATTTTCAACCAAAACTGAAAGGTTTCGCCATCAAACAGCCTGTATTTTCCTTTAATAAATTTCATAATGTCAACAAACAACTCGGTCCTGAAATGAAAAGTACCGGCGAGAGTATTTTATTTATTGATAGCTTAAAAGACGATGCGTTCTATGAATTGTATTCCAGAAGGAAGATGTATTTGAGTAAATAATAATATAATCCTGTATTTGTTTAATAACCCCTGTAAACACAGGGGTTATTATTTTTTAGGTACTTAAATGTTGAAAAAAAATGGATACATGAATTAAAAGTTAAAATATTTATTGCTAATTTACTATATTTATGCTAAATAAGTATATATGAAAACAGCTTCCTGTCCTAAATGCCAAAGTATGAGTATTATTAAAAGCGGAATTATTAATAATAGGCAACGGTTTCGATGCAAAAATTGTAATTATAATTTTACAGTAAATAAAATTGGAAAGAAAATAGATTCCTATTATGTTACAAAATCCCTACAGTTGTTTTTAGAAGGATTAAGTTATCGAGAAATCGAACGAATTATAGGGGTATCTCATGTAACGGTTAGTAATTGGGTTAAGGAATATAAAATTAAACGAGCTTTACAATCTGATTATCACCCTAGTTACAAAATTTATAGCCACGAGGAGTTAATATCCTATCTTAAAAACAAATCAAATATTATAGGTGCAGGAATGGTAATTACTGAGCTTGGAGATAAGTTTATGCTCATTAAATGGGAGCGATTTAAGGACTAATAACTATAGTTGTTTACATTAAAATATAGTAAATTTTTTTTATAAGGCATTTAAATAGAATTTAGTTGCTCCTAATAACTAACAAAATTCTATTCCTTATGAAAAAAATACTCTTAATTAACCTCTTGTTTTTTAGTTGTTACCAACTATTTTCGCAGGGTTCGCCAGATTATGGTTCTGGTATGAAAATTAGTTTTAATGAAGACGGCTCAAAGTATATGCGCATCCTATCTTGGGGTCAAATGTGGGCACAATACAATGACAATTTGCCTGATAATCAAAAAGATGTAAATTTTTCTATCAGAAGAGCTAGAATTCTAACCTATGCTCAACTTAATTCCAAGTTTTTAATTCTTGCCCATTTTGGCCTCAATTCCCTAAATGCCGATAATATGTCACCAACAGGTAAGGGAGAAAGCTCTCAACTTTTTTTCCATGATTTTTGGGTGCAGTATAGTGTGGCTAAAAATCATTCTGTTGGGGCAGGTTTACATTACTGGAACGGAATTTCTAGACTAAACAACCAAAGCACTTTAAATATTATGACCTTAGATAATAACAGACAATCTTGGGCAACTTTAGGACTTACTGATCAATTTGCCAGGCATCAAGGAATATATGCAAAAGGTTCTTTTGATAAATTTCAATACAGAGTAGCCATAAATGAGGCATTGACAAATTCTTTAGATACTCGTTTACCTGAAGAATCTTTAAACACTTCTATTTATGCAGGAAGAAAATGGCTGGGCTCTGCCGATGCAGGAACAACCTATGCCGGATATTTTGAATATAATTTTCTGGATACTGAAAGTAATTTTCTTCCTTTTAAAGTAGGTTCTTATGTAGGCACCAAAAAAGTTTTTAATATAGGAGCCGGTTTTTTTCTTCATCCAAAAGGGGCTGTTATAAATGATGGTAATAAATTAATTGGTGAAGACGTTTCTATTTTTGCTTTAGATGCATTTTATGATGCACCACTTGGCGAAAATAAAGGAGCCATAACGGCGTATGCAGTTTATCAAAATAATGATTATGGGAAAGACTATCTTTTTAGTGCTTATGGCACCGGTAGTATGTTATACGGTCATTTGGGCTATTTAATACCGTCAAAAAACATATATAAATGGCAACCCTATATCTCTTTTGCATCCAATAGCTATGATGCATTGCCCGATAATAGAAATGTGTTTGGAGCAGGTACTAATTACTACATGGCAGGTCACCATTCCAAACTTACCCTAGAATACAAAAATGAAAAATTTGGTAGTAATGAAACATCCACTGTTACATTGCAAGCCATGATATATTTATAAACCAATCTAAAACACTAATAATTATGAGTGAAAAACAAAAACATGCCACAGCATACTGGAAAGAAAACCTAAGATATTTAGTTATTCTTTTAGTGATATGGTTTGCCGTTTCTTATGGCGCCGGAATATTGTTTAAAGATGCCCTAGATGCATTTAAAATTGGAGGATTTCCACTTGGATTTTGGTTTGCACAACAAGGGTCTATCTATGTATTTGTCATTCTCATATTTGTATATGTACGTTTGATGAACAAACTAGATAAAAAATATGGATTTAACGAATAATGTTTCACTTCTAAACACAATAAAAAAATGACTGTACAAACTTGGACATATATTATAGTGGGCATTACGTTTGCCTTATATATCGGAATTGCAATCTGGTCGCGTGCCGGAACTACTAAAGAATTTTATATCGCTGGGGGTGGCGTTTCGCCTTTAGCAAATGGAATGGCAACTGCTGCAGACTGGATGAGTGCCGCCTCATTTATTTCTATGGCTGGTCTTATTTCCTTTATGGGCTATGATGGAGCCGTTTATCTTATGGGATGGACGGGTGGTTATGTTTTATTAGCGTTACTTTTGGCTCCCTACTTACGGAAATTTGGAAAATTCACAGTACCTGATTTTATAGGAGATAGATACTATTCAAAAACCGCAAGAACCGTTGCCGTTATTTGTGCCTTAATTGTTTCCTTTACTTATGTAGCAGGGCAAATGCGTGGGGTAGGTGTCGTATTTTCACGCTTTCTAGAGGTAAATATTAATACAGGGGTAATCATTGGTATGGTTATCGTTTTGTTCTATGCAGTTTTGGGTGGAATGAAAGGAATTACTTATACGCAAGTAGCTCAATATTGTGTGTTGATTTTCGCATTTATGGTTCCCGCAATTTTTATCTCTATCCAAATGACAGGAAATGTAATACCTCAATTAGGTATGGGTGGAACACTTTCTGATGGTTCAGGAACCTATTTATTAGATAAATTAAATGGTTTATCTACTGAATTAGGTTTTGCTGAATATACTAGTGGCACAAAATCAATGGCAGATGTTTTTGCTATTACCCTTGCTTTAATGGTTGGTACTGCAGGACTTCCTCACGTTATTGTTCGGTTTTTTACCGTTAAGAAAGTGAAGGATGCTAGAAAATCGGCCGGATTAGCTTTGCTTTTTATAGCTATACTATATACTACAGCACCTGCAATAGCAGTATTTGCACGTACAAATTTAATTCAAACTGTAAGCAATAAAGAATATGTAAATATGCCGGAATGGTTCTCTAAATGGGAAGAAACAGGGCTTTTAAAATATGATGATAAAAATGAAGATGGCGTAATTCAGTATGTAGCAGATGCTTCTAAAAACGAATTAATAATTGACAATGATATTATGGTACTTGCAAACCCTGAAATTGCAAATTTACCTAATTGGGTAATTGCATTATTAGCTGCGGGTGCTCTTGCAGCAGCACTCTCTACTGCAGCCGGGTTGTTATTAGTCATCTCTTCATCCGTATCACACGATTTGATTAAAAAAATGATTAACCCAAATATATCTGAAAAAGGAGAACTTTGGGCTGCACGTATTTCAGCTACGGTTGCGGTTTGTATTGCAGGATATTTTGGAATCAACCCTCCTGGTTTTGTTGCAGCCGTGGTTGCCTTAGCATTTGGCCTTGCTGCGGCATCCTTTTTCCCAGCAATTATTATGGGTATTTTTTACAAAAAAATGAACAAAGAAGGCGCTATTAGCGGTATGATTGTGGGGATGCTTTTGATGCTTTTCTATATGCTTAAATTCAAATTTGGAATTTTTGATGGTGGTAAAGAAATCGTTGCAACATTAAAAGAAGATTGGTGGTTTGGTATTTCACCGGAAGGATTCGGTACCATTGCCATGTTAGTAAACTTTGCCGTAGCTTTGATAGTCAATAAATTTACAAAAGAACCACCTCAATATGTACAAGATATTGTAGAACACATCAGAATTCCTTCTGGAGCTGGTGAAGCAACAGATCATTAAAACTATAATTAATACATTCTCTGCTCTTGTTTTACTGGAGCAGAGTTTGTATTTTACTTGAATAATATTTTACGATGAAAAAAAGACACGAACAAAAGTTACTTCTCCTTTCCCTTTTTCTCTTTGTGGTTTGGAATGCTCCTATATTACTTTTGTTTGATAGTAGTGACCCCTTTTTAGGAATTCCTAAAATTTATATTTTTATTTTTTCGGTTTGGATATTTTCTATTGCACTTTCTTACATTATAACAAAAAGGTATAATGAATAGTATTACGTTATTAATCATATTAGTGCTTTATCTTGGTTTTTTGTTTGCCATAGCTCAATGGGCAGAAAAAAAATCAAATAATAAATGGACAAATAATGCTTACATTTATACTTTATCCTTAGCCGTTTATTGTACAACCTGGACGTATTATGGAAGTATAGGTGTTGCAGCAAATTCTGGCGTGAATTATTTAGCAATTTACCTAGGTCCTGTAATGGTAATTCCTACTTGGATTCTTATTCTTAAAAAAATAATCCGAATTTCTAGAGTAAATAAAATCTCCGGTATTGCAGATTTTATTTCTTTGCGTTACGGTAACGATAGATTTCTGGGAGCTTTGGTAACAGTAATATGTGTCGTGGGTATTTTACCATATATCGCATTACAATTAAAAGCCATTTCTGAAACTTTTCATATTGTTACCCAAACCGCTGACACCATTATTTTAAAGGATACTACCACCTATGTGGCTATTGCTTTAGCTCTATTTACATCTTATTACGGCACTCGATATGTTGATGCTTCTGAAAAAAGAAAAGGTATTGTAATGGCTATTGCTGTAGAATCTTTTTTAAAATTAGTATTTTTTCTAACCATAGGAATTTTTGTAACCTTTTTTGCTTTTGATGGTTTTCAAGATATTTTTAACCAAGCCTCTTTGTTAGAAAACTTTTCTGAAAAAAATTCAATTGGCGATTTTTCGCAAGCCATAAACTGGTTTTTGTTATGCATTTTATCCTTATTTGCCATATTCATATTACCACGCCAATTTCATGTAAGTATTATTGAAAATAACAGAGAGAAACACATTAAAACAGCTATTTGGTTGTTTCCATTGTATCTTTTGCTTTTTAATTTATTTGTTTACCCGATTGCCTGGGGAGGAAATATTCTGTTTGAAGGTAACCCGGTAAATGCAGATATGTATTCCTTGTATATTGCACAACTTTTTGAACAACAATGGTTGGTTTTATTAGTTTTTTTAGGGGGATTTTCTGCAGCAATATCAATGATAGTTGTTTCAACTATTGCTCTTTCTACCATGTTGAGTAACAACCTACTTATTCCTTATGGATTTATAGGAAAATTACAAAGTGATAAACAAGAAAAAAACAGCAATCGGATAGTTAGAAGTAGAAAAATCGGAATTTTTTCTCTTATAATTGTCGCTTATTTTATTTTCAGATATTTTGCTTTGGATTATTCCTTAGTTTCCATAGGGTTGATTTCTTTTGTTATCATAGCACAATTGGCTCCTTCTTTTTTTGGGGCATTGTTTTGGAAAAGAGGTTCTGCAAAAGGGGCAATAGCAGGTATTATTGTTGGATTTTTGATTTGTTTTTATACCCTTTTAGTGCCTTACGCAATTGGTATTTCAACTTTAGAAAATCATTTTATTTCTGATGGACTTTTTGGAATAGAAATTCTGAAACCATTTCAACTAGTAGGACTTGACTATTTGGAACCGGTGCCACATGCTTTGTTTTGGAGCTTGTTAGCTAATTTTTTTATCTATTATGGCGTTTCCATTAGTTTTAAGGGAAACTACAGAGAACGTAATTATGCTGAAATGTATGTAGACATCGATAAGTATATTTCTAACCACGAAAATGCGTTTATTTGGAAAGGAACAGCCTACAAAGCCGATATCGAAAAAATATTAAATCGATTTTTAGGCGAAGAAAGAACAACAAGAGCCTTAAGAATATTTAATGTAAAATACAATATTGATAATGATACCACCATGGCAGATGCACGGCTTATAAAGTTTTCTGAAAACTTATTAACAGGCCACATTGGCACAGCTTCAGCAAAAATACTTATAGGAAGTGTTGCTAAAGAAGATCAAATTAGTTTACCCGAAGTATTGCGCATACTTGAAGAATCTAAAGAAAATATTTTGCTAAATAAAAAACTTACAGAAACTTCAAACGAACTTCAAAAACTGTCTATTCAATTAAAAGAAGCAAATGAAACGCTTCTTAAAAAAGACAAACAAAAAGATGATTTTCTAGACACGGTAACCCACGAATTACGCACACCAATAACCGCAATAAGAGCTTCAACTGAGTTATTGTATGATGATGACGAAATACCCGAAGATATAAAAAAGCAATTTCTTCAAAATATTATCACAGAATCTGACCGATTAAACCGATTGATCGATCAAATTTTAGATCTTGAAAAATTTGAAACAGGAAAACAAAAAATATACCTCTCTGAAAATCAAATTACAAAAACTTTTGAAAAGGTAATTAACCCCTTAAAACAATTGTTAAATAACAAATCCATCCAAGTAAATACACATTTTGAAATTGAGGATTTTAAACTTCTCTATGATGAAGAACGTATCATACAAGTTTTTACAAATCTACTTTCTAATGCCATTAAATTTTGCTCTGGAAACCATGCCAAAATTGATATTTACTTTTATGATAAAGTAGAATACATAGAAATAGCAGTAAGTAATTTTGGAAAACCAATTCCTGAGGATGACCTTTTGACCATTTTCGATAAATTTTATCAATCAAATAATCAAAACATTAAAAAACCAATTGGAAGTGGTTTAGGTCTTGCTATTTGCAAAAAAATTATAGAAGCTCACCACGGAAAAATTTGGGCTGAAAATTCAAATGCAACGGTAACTTTAAAGTTTACATTGCCTAAAAGATATTAATTTGATATATGAAAAAAATTCTAATTGTTGATGATGAGCCAAATATTCTAATGACTTTAGAATATGCATTTAAGAAAAAAAACTATCTGGTATTTATAGCACGTGATGGTCAAGAGGCGCTAGACTTAATGCATATTGAAATTCCTAACTTAGTAATTTTAGATATAATGATGCCGGAAGTTGATGGATATGCTGCCCTGCATGCCATGAAAGAAAACCCTTTGTTGCGTAACTGTAAAGTCATTTTCCTTTCTGCAAAAAACCAAGAAAGCGATATCGAGAAAGGATTACTTCTCGGTGCAGATGCCTATGTAACCAAACCTTTCTCCATAAAAAAATTACTTGAAAAAGTAGAAAATTTATTGGTTGATTAATTTAGTAAAATTTTAATATTATGAAGTATTCACCCTTTTATCAGCAAAGCATTAAGCAACCGGAAACTTTTTGGAAAGAACAAAGCGAAGAAATTGCCTGGTATAAAAAACCAAATAATATACTTACCAAAGATGAAAACAACTACCCTTTATGGTTTGAAGATGGAGAGCTAAATATGTGTTATCTAGCTATAGATAAACATATTGAAGATGGTTTTGGTAATCAAACTGCAATTGTTTTTGACTCTCCAGTTACACAAACCATCGAAAAATATACGTATTTTAAATTGCAAGAAGAGGTGGCAAAATTAGCCGGAGGGTTACAATCTCTTGGACTTAAAAAAGGAAATACTGCAGTAATTTACATGCCCATGATTCCACAAGCCGCATTTGCAATGTTGGCCTGCGCCAGACTAGGAGTAACACATTCCGTTGTCTTTGGCGGTTTTGCTCCTGCAGAGTTGGCAATCCGCATAGACGATTGTAAACCAAAAATTATAATTACAGCATCATCCGGTATTGAAATTGATCGATTAATTGCCTACAAACCTCTTGTAGATGAAGCCATTGCCCTCGCGGCACATCAACCCAAAAAAGTAGTAGTACTTAACCGAAAATTTGGCGCAAAAGTACCTTTTAAAAAATGGGATGTAGATTATGCAGCACTTGTGTATGGTTCAGATCCGGTTGCTTGTGTTCCTGTATCCTCTAACCATGCATTATATATTTTATATACTTCCGGAACTACAGGTAAGCCAAAAGGCATAGTAAGAGATACAGGTGGATATGCTACTGCATTACAATTTTCAATGAAATATATTTATGGCGTTGCACCGGGTGAGGTATTTTGGGCAGCATCTGATGTTGGTTGGGTTGTAGGACATAGTTACATCGTTTATGCACCACTTATTCATAGAAACACTACAGTTATTTTTGAAGGAAAACCTATAAAAACCCCAGATGCTTCTACCTTTTGGAGAGTAATTTCAGAACATAAAGTTTCAGTTATGTTTACTGCACCTACAGCCATTAGAGCTATAAAAAAAGAAGATCCCGATGGCGACTATATAAAAAAATATGATTTGAGTTGTTTACGCACGCAATTTTTAGCCGGCGAAAGATGCGATATTGCTACAATTGAATGGTATAAAAAACAATTAGACATTCCAGTAATTGACCATTGGTGGCAAACCGAATCGGGTTGGCCAATGATTGCAATTATGATGGGTGTGGAGCCGCTTCTTGTAAAATTTGGCTCTGCAGGTAAAGCGGTTTGCGGTTATAGTATTCATATTTTTGATGAAAATGGTAAGGAATTAGCACCGAATGAGGAGGGTTATGTGGTTGTTAAATTACCACTGCCTCCAGGAACAATGCTCGATTTATGGAAAGATTATGAACGGTTTGAATCTGGTTATTTGAAAAAGTTTCCGGGATACTATCTCTCCGGTGACGGTGGGTATATAGATGAGGATGGATATGTTTTTATTACCGGAAGAATCGATGATGTTATTAATGTTGCAGGACATCGATTATCTACTGCAGAAATGGAAGAAGTTGTTTCAAGTCATCCGCAAATTGCAGAATGTGCTGTTGTGGGAGTACATGATACTATTAAAGGTCAAATTCCAATAGCCTTAATTGTAACTAGAACTGACACCATTATGGAAGAATTTCAAATAGAATATGAAATTATTCAGCTAATACGTAATAAAATTGGTGCACTAGCTTCTCTAAAAAATGTCATTAAGGTTGACCGCCTTCCAAAAACTCGATCAGGAAAGACCTTACGAAAATTAATTAGAAGTATCCTAGACAAAAATATAATTACTATTCCTTCCACCATTGATGATGAAACGATTGTAGAAGAAATTAAAGAAAAATGTCAAGCATACTTTGCATCAAAAAGTATTGCGTAGAGCGTTTCATAAAACAATTAAAAACAGTAATTTTAAATAAATTAATAAAGTCATGAGTAATTACAAAATAAAAAATCTTGAACATTATTTTAAAGCTTACAAAAAATCTATCAAAGAACCCAAAAAATTCTGGGAAAAAATTGCCGACGAACATTTCACCTGGTACCGTAAATGGGACAAAGTTTTAGAATATAGTATGCAAGAAGCCGAATTTAAATGGTTTGATGGCGCTAAACTAAATATTACAAAAAACTGTATCGATCGTCATTTAGCAAAAAGAGGAAATAAAACCGCTATTTTATTTGAACCAAATGATCCTAAAGAAGAAGCGCAACACATTACGTATAACGAACTTTATGAAAGGGTTGCCAAATTATCCAATGTGCTGCAAGAACAAGGAGTAAAAAAAGGGGATAGGGTATGTATCTATTTGCCAATGATTCCTGAACTCGCAGTATCTGTTTTGGCTTGCGCTAGAATAGGTGCAATACATTCTGTTGTTTTTGCTGGTTTTTCTTCAAAAGCCCTAGAAACTAGAATCAATGATTGCGATTGTAAATGGGTGATAACCTCGGATGGAGGCTTCCGTGGAAACAAAAGTATCGATTTAAAAGGTATTGTGGACGAAGCACTGCACCACTGCAAAGGTGTTGAAAAAGTATGGGTTGTTGCGCGTACACATTCTCAAATAACCATGAAAGAAGGTCGCGATTTTTGGTTGGCACCACTTTTAGAAAAAGCATCTAAAAATCATGTAGCTGAAATAATGAAAGCAGAAGATCCTTTATTTATTTTATACACCTCAGGCTCCACCGGAAAACCAAAAGGAATGCTGCATTCCATAGCAGGTTATATGGTTTATACTGCTTATACTTTTAAAAATGTGTTTAGCTATGAAGAAAATGATGTGTTTTGGTGTACAGCAGATATCGGATGGATTACTGGGCACTCTTATATTGTTTACGGTCCTTTATTAAATGGTGCTACAACAGTTCTCTTTGAGGGAGTCCCTACTTATCCGGATTACAGTCGTTTTTGGCAAATAGTAGAAAAACATAAAATAACCCAATTTTATACTGCACCTACAGCCATAAGAGCTTTGGCAAAAGAAAAATTAGAATTTGTGGAGGAACACGACTTATCTTCCCTAAAAGTAATAGGCTCTGTAGGCGAACCTATAAATGAAGAGGCTTGGCACTGGTACAATGATCACGTAGGCAAAAAAAGATGCCCATTAGTAGATACTTGGTGGCAAACAGAAACCGGTGGAATAATGATTTCTGCCTTACCCTTTGTAACTCCTACTAAACCTACCTATGCATCGTTACCTTTACCGGGAATTCAACCCGTTTTGATGAACGAATTGCGCAACGAGGTGGAAGATAATCAAGTTGCCGGTAGTTTATGTATTAAATATCCTTGGCCTGGTATGGCAAGAACCATTTGGGGAGACCACCAACGTTTTAAAGAAACCTATTTCACCGCATATCCCGGAAAATATTTTTCTGGCGATGGCGCTCTAAGAGATGAAGTGGGTTATTATAGAATTACCGGTCGTATGGATGATGTTGTTATTGTTTCAGGGCATAATTTAGGTACTGCTCCTATTGAAGATGCTATTAACGAGCATCCTGCTGTTGCTGAAAGTGCCATTGTTGGTTTTCCACACGATATTAAAGGAAGCGCCCTTTATGGATTTGTAATTTTAAAAGAAACAGGAGAGGGTAGAGTTCATGATAATCTTCGGAAAGAAATTAATGAAATGATTTCTGATCAAATAGGACCGATTGCAAAATTAGAAAAAATACAATTTGTTTCCGGCTTGCCAAAAACACGCTCCGGAAAAATTATGCGTCGTATTTTACGAAAAATTGCTGAAGGTGATTTTTCTAACTTTGGCGATATTTCTACTTTATTAAATCCGGAAATTGTGGATGAAATAAAAGAAAATAGAATTTAGGAATCAACCCTTCAAGGGTTGATTTTTTACATTTTTGCTTTTAATTTTAAATACACCAATGCGGTTAAGTAGGCATCTCCGCTTGCGGTATGCCTATCGCTTTTAGGAATTTTAAAATTACCACAAAGCGCATCAAGGGTAGTATGCTGCTCTGGCGATAAGTTTTTATACTTTTGATATATCGCATCGGTATCGATACTTTTATTTTTTAGTTTTGGCAGCCCCATTCTCTTTAATGCCCCATTAATCATTGCTATGTCAAAAGCAATATGGTGCCCTATAAGCGTAGCATTTTTGATGTAAGAAATAAAAGAAACGATAGCTTCTATTTCAGTATTTTTTTCTGTTTTACCTTCTTTTAAAATGCCGTGAATGGCTATTTGATTGGGTTTGTAGTTTTCTTGTTCCACAAAACATTCAAAACTATCTTTTAGTATTATTCTAGAGTTAACAATAGCTATGGCACCTATCGACAATATAACATCATTTTTTAAATCAAGTCCTGTGGTTTCAGTGTCGAAAACAACTAGTCTTTCCGAAGAATTTGTTTTTGCAGAAAAAGAAGCACAATATTCTTCCCAAAATTTAGGATAGTCTTTTTTATTTTTTCTAAACCAATGCCACATTAGGTAAAATAGGTTAAATTAAATCGGTTTTTTAAAACCGATTGCACATCCTGAATGGGTTTAAAAGCATTTTTCAATTTTAGTTTGTCTGATTTGCTAAGTGTTTCTAAATGAATAAATCTACCGGAATTGTTATGTTTTAATCCTTCTTGCGTTCTAAAGGTCATTAGGTCAAGAAAAGCATTGGCACAAGAAATAAACAATTCTTTATTTTCGGGCTCCTCTTTTGCCAAGGCTTCAAAACGAGCTGCAGTATTGTTGATTCCTGAAATTGTTTTATCTAACAATAACACTCTAGCAGCATCTACTAAAGGCATAATAGCTCTACTTTTAATATCAAAAGTGTCTTTGTGTTTTCCATCTTGCTCAACTAAAAGTTGCCTAAAAAATCCTAAAGGCGGCGGATTCTTAAGTGCATCACTTCCCAAATAGGCGAAAAACAAGTTTTTCTTATATAAATCCTCAAATATACTTTTAGAAATTGCAGTTGCTAATTCTTCATTGCCATACACACATTCAAAATCAAAAAAGATAGAACAAAGCATAATGCTGTGTTCATCAGGTTCAGAAATCCAATAGTGGAATTGTTTTTTCCAATCAGATACCGATAAACACCATTTGGGGTTACTTGCCATCATTTCTGCGGGACAATAAGCATAGCCAACAAAATTTAGTATTCTTGTGGTTATTTTTGAAAGGGTTAAAAAATAACTTTTAACTTCACTGTGTGTAGCCTCTGCAACATCCTCAAAAACAAGGGCATTGTCTTGGTCTGTTATTAAAAGTTGTTCTTTTCTTCCTTGGCTGCCAAGGTTGAGCCAAGCAAAAGTTACTGGTGGATTTATAGAAACTTCTTCTATAGCTAGTTGGATAGCTTTTCCAATAATTGCTGTATTTATTTCAGATGTTAATTTTGAAATATGGTTAATGGGGGTATTATTTTTTAATCCATCGGCAATTAGTTGCGTAAGTTTATCTCGCACTTCTTTTAATTCCTTAGCAGAAGTAGCTCTTTTTATCCATTTTAAAAATACGGCAGGGTTATTTGCCTGCGTAATAAATATATCGTGTAAGGTGATAATCCCAACAATTTTTGATGTGGTAGTTCCATTTTCTGTGACACACAAATGGCTAATGTTGTTTTTTAAAAATATAAGTTGTGCCTCAGCAACTGATGTTTCTTTAGAAATAGTAAGTACAGGAGCACTCATAATAGCCGATGTATTTGCTGTAAGTGGAATAATTCCTGTAGCTATTTTTGTTCGAAGGTCCTTGTCAGTAATAATACCTATCGGAAATTGATTTTCGGCTATAAGTACACTACCTATTCTGTGTTTTGTCATTAATTTTGCAACTTTTAGCACACTAGTTTCAGCAGAAACTGAAACAGGGTTTTCGGTGTAGTTTATGGGTTGATAAAATGGAGTTTTTATAGAAATTTCTCCCATTGTTTCGTTTACAGATAATAGTTTTCCTGGATGTTCCTTGTCATAAGGATTTCTTGTATTAGAAGCAAAACTGGAAAGCAAATAATTAAGTATGTTGTCGTTTTCAGCAATTAAGGGTTTAAAAACAGCAATAGGAATTGCATAAATTAGCGATTCTTCATTTGCAGTAGCCGTCATGGCATATTGATTTTCAGCAAAAAATGGACGCAACCCAAATATATCGCCCTCATCACATTCATCTATAGGAATTTTGGTATTGTCTATCATTTTAAAGAGCCCAATAGCACCTTCCCTTACCACATAAAAAAAGGGTTCTGTATTTTGATGGATAGAAAATAAAGTTTGATTTTTTTCGAGGTGAATAATTTCACATTCTTGGGCTAACACCAATAAATCTTTAGGATTTACCCATTCAAAAGGAGGGTAATTTTTTAAAAAATCGGCGAGGCGTTTTGGAATACTGTTTTTCATTTTAGCATAAAGCAGAAAGGTACAAAACCCCCGCCAAAATCTGAATGATTTTAATCAGTTTTACAATACATTCATTTTCAATTTATAAGGTTTATAAATTATTCTATTTCTAAAAATGTATCCTCCTCTTCTGAAGCCCGTTTAAGTAATTTTTCATTTTGCTGTTTGCTGGCTTTAGCACCTAAAGTTTTTAGGTTTTCCACACGTTTGATGAGGTTTCCTTTACCGGTGAGTTTTACCATAGCACTTTCATAGGACTTTTGTACGGTGCCAATTTGATTTCCCAATTTTATCAATTCGTCGGTTAGGTTGACAAAGGCATCATACAAACGTCCTGCTTGCGTGGCAATTTCAATGGCGTTTTCTTTTTGTTTCTCATTTTGCCACATACTGTCAATGGTTTTTAAAACTGCAAGCAGGGTAGTGGGGGTTACAATAATGATATTTTTTTCAAAAGCATCAGAATACAATGCAGGATATTCCATCGATGCAATGGCAAAAGCAGATTCAATAGGAATGAAAAGCAACACAAAATCGGGGCTTTCCATTTCATAGAGTTGGTGGTAATTTTTTTCACCCAACTCACTCACCCTTTTTTTAATGGCGATGAGATGATTTTTTAAATGCGATGGTCTTTCATTTTCTTCATTTTCATTGATATAACGCTCATACGCCACTAAGGAAACTTTAGAGTCCACTATTAATTTTTTATCGCCCGGCAGGTGGATGATGATATCGGGCATCACGCGTCGTCCTTCTTCGGTGGTAAAACTTTGTTGTACAAAGTACTCTTGGTCTTTTGTTAAACCACTTCGTTCTAAAACTCGTTCTAAAACCAGTTCGCCCCAATTGCCTTGCATTTTGGTGTCGCCTTTTAATGCTTTGGTAAGATTGGTAGTTTCTTTACTCATCTGTACGTTAAGCTCTTTTAAACCAATGATTTGTTGTCGCAAGTCTGCACTGCGGTTAATGTCTTCTTTATTGGTTTCTTCCACACGTTTTTCAAAATGCTGAATTTTTTCCTGTAAGGGTTTTAAAATAGCATCGATATTTTCTTTGTTTTGTGTGGTGAATTTACTGGATTTTTCTTCTAGAATTTTATTGGCGAGGTTTTCAAATTCTTTTTGAAAGCGTTCTTGTAGTTTTTCAACTTCAGCTTTTTGTTCGTCGTTGCGTTGTTTGAGGTTTTCAAAATCGGCATTTTTGCGAGTGAGTTCTAATGATAGCATGTCTTTTTCTGAACGAATAGACTCGCGGTCTTGTTCTAAACCAGTAATTCGTTCTTGTAGTTTTACCTCATTTTCAGCAGTGGAACGAATGCGTTCTTCCAGAGAAGATAATCCCGCTTTTTGCTTTAGATTGTTTATGAAATAACCCAAAGCTATTCCGATAGCGAGAAAAAGGATAATGAGGAGTACGATTCCTATTGTACTGTTCATGGGTATGATGTTTTTGTAAAGATATTTATTTTATGGGGAGTTGAAAATTTATGGGAAGGGTTTTTTATATAACACTTGGGAGTGAGGAAAAACTGCAATACAGTACCAAAATAGGGAAAGCCGTTTCTATAATGGGTGGTGGAATAGATGATAACTTGCATTTTATTATGAAAAATGGTATTTACTTGAATTACTATTTTTTTCCGCGCGGCAGGCTGGCTCGTTCGCTAAAACAGCCCACTGGGCTGTTTTTTAACGCACCGCCCTGATTTTCTCGCCAGTGGCGTTATAAAGATAGGAAATATATTGGTTGTGCATAATGCAAAAAAAACCATTTTCAACTCAAAAAATCCGTTATAAAAAACTAAATTTGTTTAAATGAAAGAGAAAAACCTTTACATAATAGCAGGATGTAATGGAGCCGGTAAAACGACAGTGTCTTATACTATTTTGCCTGAAATTATTAAATGTAAAGAATTTGTAAATGCTGATGAAATTGCAAAGGAGCTTTCACCTTTCCAACCCGAAACAGTTTCTTTTGAAGCTGGTCGAATTATGATAAACCGAATTAATGAACTTCTTGATAACAATGAAAGTTTTGCTTTTGAAACTACGCTTGCAACAAAAAGTTATAAGAATAAGATCATTAAAGCTAAAAAACAAGGATATACTGTTATACTATTATTTTTTTGGCTTAATAATATTGAACTTGCTAAAGAACGTGTAAAAATAAGAGTAAAAGAAGGCGGGCATAATATTCCAGAACCTATAATTGAAAGAAGATATTTAAAAGGAATTTTTAATCTATTCAATATTTATCTTTCTATTGTAAACGGAGTATTGATTTTTGACAATTCTTATGGAAAACATGAATTAATCGCACACAAAATGGGAATAGACTATTTAGAGGTAATCGATTTAGAAAAATTTGAACAATTAAAAAATATTTATGACTCAAAAAGATAAACAAGTAGAATTAAAGGATAAAATAGTCAAAGGTCTTGAAAAAGTTTACGAACGACTTATTGAGTTTAAGAAAACAAAAAAAAGTGTTCTTGTAGTAATGCAAGGCGACAAATTAGTGAAAATAAAACCTTAATAAGTGTAGCCTTCTCTAAAAACAGAAAGGCCATGGTTTATTTTCCTAAATTTACCTTGAAATTCCTATCCCCAAAATCATACATTTCTACCCCAAACTCGTTTTGTGGTTCTTTGCCGTTGTACTTGTACAGTAACATGCTATAAACCTTCTTTAATTTTTGTGTCAAATACCATCAACACGTTTGATACATTACTTTTTATTCATAAATCAAATAGTTAATCCAAAAACCATCTCATTAGGTCTATTGGGTTAAGAACAAATAACAAAACAATACTTATTATCCCAATAAACCACAAATAAATATTAGATTTCCGAAAATGAAAAAATTTGAAGTAAAGATTAAAGAGTAAAACTATAAGTGTCAGCAAAGACATTAAGGCAATTATATTCAAAGAATTGCCTACAAAATCAAAATGCTTAGGAAACATACCAGATTGAGGATTGTCATATTCGGGCAATCTTCCTATTTCATTTGTTACCCTAAATACATATGATACAAATATTAACAACCAGTAAAGTGGCAAATAGAAACTGACTAAAAAAAGATAGAATATTATTTTTTTCATCTGAAATAAACTATTATAATTCGCCAAAGCGCTTAAACCCACTAAGAGAAGTTTCCGATTTATTTAACGTGGTATTGCCTAAAGAAACATTTCTTAATTTAGGAAATTCAGACGTTGACCAGCCTCCAATTGTCATAGCTCCACCAAAACCTTTTACACCGCCGTAGCTTGTTATGCCTACATTTCCGCCACTACCTATACTTACTTTATTCCCATCAACCAATTTAAAAACAGCGTCACTAAATTTTGAAGTTTTTACACCATCTATCATTCCATAAACACTTTCGCCAGGTTTTACTTCTTGTGGAGTATATGCGCCATCTGAATTAGTTGCTCCAGGGCCTTGAGTAACATTTGCTTCTGGTTGAATAACTGCACTACTTTCACTATTATTGACTAAAGTTGGATCGCCAACTTTTCCACCTGCATCCTTAATTTTACCTTTTGTTTCAGCAGATATGGATATTCCTTTTTGATAACCAGGCTGGGTATTTTTATCTGTTCCAGATAATAAAGAAGAGTTTTCAGCAATTTGCAATGTTGCTGTTCCTTGAGTAGTTTTAGCTCCTTCTTGTCCTCCAACAGAATTCCAAGTGTTTTGACTTACTACTCTTACGTCCTTGCTATCAGCCCCATCAGTTCCTAAGAATGCTCCTTGCTCATTTATATAAATATCTGGAGGAGCTTGAATAGTTGCGGGGATTACTTCCATCCCATCAGGATCAATAAAATAGATGGGGTTGTTAAAGGCGTAGTTGTAGGGGCTATGACGGCGCATTTTTTCTCCGCGCGCCAGGCTGGCTCCTTCGCTAAAAATGTCCTCAGGACATTTTTTTAACGCTCGACCCGGATCAATGTTCATCCACCTTCCCAAAGCAGGATTCCCGAAGCAAGATCGGGACAAGCTATAGTTCCTAGCCCCATAGTCATATACATTTAGTTTGAACTCACTTTGCCATTCTTTTTGATTGTATTTAAAGTTTTAATCACATTCCAAATTTGGATATTCATCTGGTTTTAAAATCAATAATGATTTTATTGATTTGTATTTAATTATATCATTTTTACAAATGAAGTAATATACTGTTTTAAGACTATGATCTATTACAAGTCTTGATAAAACTTGCTCGTGAGAAATCTCTCCGATTTGAATTTTATAATTTATTGAATCTATTTTGTCAAAACGTTGAAGAGCCTCAATAGTTTTTCTATTATATACTTTATTCTCATCATTCCAAACAAAAAGTTTATCATTATATTCTAAAAAATCATTTGGAAAATAACGATTGTATTCACCTATTTTAAATAATGTATCAATAACTTCTTTATTATCATTTATTACAAACCCAAAGCAGAATATGTTTTGGGTTTTATCTGAACAGTTATAGATTAAAAAAGAAGAATGTCTTTTATAATATTTGCTTGAAAAATCAATAATTGCATTTATTCTTGCCTCTTCTAAGGTGGCTTTACCTTTAAATAGTTTATGTTTATAACTAGTACATGATAAAAATAAGTTGAATAAAATAATTAAAAATATAAATGCTTTGGTGAGTTTCATAATTTATACAATATAAATATTTATTATTATTTACAAGTGCCATGTGGCTCTTTAAAATTTATAAGACCATTTTTTTTGACCTTCGGTACTCAAAATATAATGAGGCAAACTAAATCTACTCCTATAAGCTTGTTTGTCATAATCACTTCTTATACCTGCTCCATCACCATCACCAAAAATTCCTGTGTGTGTATGAAAATGAAATTTAATATACTTAAAATGTGAAATGACTGTCCCTTCAATAAAACTATCAGGCATTATTTGATTTAATCCTGCTGAAACATCCTCAGCTTTATCAATTTTATTTTCATTCCATTTCCAAATAAGTAAATAATCAGAATCACCTGAATTTAATTTCCCTAATCCAAAACCCGATATTTCCTTTTGAATAAAATCTGAATATTTGGTAATAAAATTCTCTACATCTTCTAAACTAGGGCCTCCTAGTGAACCTAAAGCAATTGGGTTATTATTATGCCTTAAATTCATTCCATTTTTTAAAATTCCTTTAACAATCTTGTCAACTAGAATTCTTACTACTATTCCTTTTTTAATCTTTACAATACGGTCATAGTCTTTTTGATTCTCACCATGTTCCGATATATTTCCCGCACTTCTATTATGCGTAAAATCTTTGCCATCTCCTTTTCCGGTTTTTAAATTTTTGCTATCAGGCTTTTTTGGTGTCGAACCATCTTCTTTTGCTGCTTTATAAACCGTTTTAATATTAATAGCGGTTTCGCCTCCTAGATATTCTTCGGCTCCCATTACCACGGCACCTATATTTTGACCACCACCACTACTACCACTGTTTGCCTCGCCTTCCATCCCAT
>Ga0210037_1000420_pt1 | contig 32238 bp, 27 predicted proteins | sample CryGey08umfilter_3_FD_185451 | JGI IMG/M metagenome (GOLD analysis project Ga0210037, IMG submission 185451) | Groundwater microbial communities from aquifer in Utah, USA - Crystal Geyser 4/9/14 0.8 um filter (SPAdes) (version 3) | ecosystem: Environmental > Aquatic > Deep subsurface >...
GGCGCCATATGATCCGAGGCCGAAGCAGTTTCGCCTTCTCTGACATCCGTCATATTATTGCCAGGGCTGCGCTGAGGGATGATTTTAATGCCGGTTGCTCCAATCTCGGCAAACCCGCGAAAAATTTGCCCGTGGATCTCTTGCTACGCATGGTTGCTTGAGTGAAGCAACTCAAAAACGGTGAAACTTCAGGTCTTAACTATACTGGCCGTTATTGGTCAGGCGGTTCAGGTTGTCATAGGTGATGCTGGAAGGGTAAGGGGCTTGCCCCGCATCAATCATCACAACGATTCATGAATATTCCGGGTTAGTTATTGAGCAGCGGACCACCATGTCATAAGCATGACTTTTTAAGGCGTATAATTTTCCCATGATCAAAATGTTTTCACACAATAAAAATATTATCGCATCACTTTTCCATGACGAAATTCCTGTCATGCCTGCAAAGTCGGAAATCTCCGAAAAATACTTCATCATGAAAACTCGCCAGCAGCATAAAAATCTACTGCGCACTGAAATGATCGGCCTGACTATTGCTTCCTATCTGTTGATATTCCACCCCCACGCTCACAGCTCGGCCCTGATATGGAGTTGGTTTAGCAGCATTGTTTTAGTTACAACCATTCGCTTTTGGCTTGCCACACAATATAAAAAACGTTTTGATGCAAGCTACAAACAGGCACAACGTTATGAGCAATTTTTCTACATCAATGTCATCGCATATGGCCTGCTCTGGGGTTGGGCTGGCATATTGTTTGTACCATTTGATCAATGGCAACATCAGCTGTTTTTAACCCTCATACTTGGTGGCGTCTGCTTTGGAAGCATCTCCATGCTCAATGGCATCCGATATGCCATGACATTTGTAATACTTGCCTTAACGCCTGTCACCACACTGCTTTTCATCAATAACGCCAAGATATCAACAACTGAAATGATTGTGGCTGTGCTGTTTCTGCTGTTCATATTCAACATGGTCAGATTACTGGACAAAACAATCACATCGATGACGCTTGCCAAACAAAAAGCCAGAACAGAAACAAAAAAAGCCAGACGCCAAAAAGAACTTTTCCATTTGCTTTTGGAAAACATTCCGGAGCGGGTATATTGGAAGGATAGTGATTTGTCTTATCTGGGCGCGAATGAAAGTTTTCTGCAAGATGCAGGCATTACCAGCATAACCAAGCTTAGCGGCAAGAAAAGCAGTACTCTGAAATGGGATGAGTACACCGATGATTGTCACCATATTGAACAGGCGGTCATAAATCGTGCAGAAAAACACCTGCGCATTGAAAAGACATTACATACTGCTTCCGGCGACGAGCTTTGTATCGAAATGAACAAAGTGCCCATTCTCAACAAATCCGGCGTCGTCAAAGGTCTTCTCTGTACCTATCAGGACATCAGCGAACGCAAACAGATGGAAGAACATCTGCGTTTAACGGCCACCGCTTTTGAAACACATGAAGCTATTACGATCACAAACCCGATGGGCGAAATACTGAGTGTTAACAAGGCATTTACCGAAGTCACCGGCTATAACGAAGCTGATGTCATAGGAAAAAAGACAAGCATTTTATCGTCAGGAAAACACGACATCCATTTTTATGAAAAAATGTGGGCTGCACTGATTAATGAAGGTCGCTGGAGTGGTGAGGTCATTAACAAGCACAAAGATGGCCATGAATTTACCGAAAGACTAACCATTACAGCCATCAGAAACGGGCAGAATGAAGTCGTCAATTATGTTGCTGTATTTACAGACATCAGCGAAAAGAAAGAGATCGAACTCAAGCTCCGGCATTCACAGAAAATGGAGGCTGTCGGTACATTGGTCAGCGGCATTGCTCACGAATTCAATAATATGCTGACAGGTATCTATGGGAATGTGTTTCTGGCAAAAGATTTAACCAAACAGGGTAGTGAAATCCATAACATTCTACAAACGGCAGACGAGATATGTTTTAAGGCATCGGATATGATCAATCAACTTCTGACACTTGCCCATAAAGACAAAGGCCTGCAAAAATACCACCATGTTGACCTTGCCAGCTGGATTGACGATAGCCTTAAGTTGTCCCGCTCTGCTTTGCCTGCAAACGTCGAGTTAATGTATACCAAAACACAGGCTGATTTGATTATCAATGCAGATAAAACCCAACTACACCAGATTGTGATTAACCTGCTCAACAATGCCAGAGACTCATCGGCACATCGACAATCGCCATGTATCCGGATCATACTTGATTGTGGTCATGCCTCTGTTCGTTTCAGGGAGCTTCATAAGGAGTTCAAAGCCAACGAATTTGTGAAATTGACTATTTCCGATAATGGCACCGGCATTCCTGCCGACAAGCTGGATAAGATATTTGAGCCCTTTTATACAACCAAGGAGGTTGGTAAGGGTACGGGTTTAGGGTTGGCCGTAATTCAGGCGGTGGTTCAGTCACACCATGGTTGCATGGAAGTAGAAAGCTTCGAGGGAAAAGGCACCTCATTCCATATCTATTTCCCGAGAGTCACCTCTACCCAGGAGCAAACCAACTTACCCATCGATGGGCAACCTATTATTGCTGGCTCTGGTGAATTAATCCTCATCGCTGACGATGAGCCGGAAGTACTGAAAATGACTTCCAGAATGCTACAGAATATCGGCTACAAAACCGTCGAAGCGAAAAATGGAAACGAAGCTATCGAATTATTTAAAGCCGACACGCAAGCTTATGACCTGCTCTTGTTTGACATGGTCATGCCAATATTAAGCGGCCCGAGCGCAGCCGAGCACATTCGCAGAATCAGGCCGGATATACCTGTTGTGTTCTATACCGGTTATAGCCCCAAAGAAATGTTAAAGGAGCTACAGGGTCTTGAGAACTTCAAACTCATCGGTAAGCCCTTCCGCGTTGGTGAAATTACCGGAGTCATCAGTGGCCTTCTAAAATCTTAAACAGACAAGGGCAAACGCCTAGCCCGCCTGTATGGCTGTTAATGCAATGGTGTAAACAATATCTTCAACCAGAGCACCACGTGATAAATCATTCACCGGCTTGCGCAAGCCCTGCAACATCGGGCCGATACTAATGACATGCGCACTGCGCTGAACGGCCTTGTAGGTCGTGTTACCGGTATTCAGATCGGGAAACACAAAGACGTTGGCTTTACCCGCCACCTGACTTTCAGGTGCTTTGCTGTGTCCAACCGAAACAATGGCAGCCGCATCGTATTGCAACGGGCCGTCTACGATCAGGTCGGGCCTGCGCAGACGAACAATCCTTGTTGCTTCCCTTACCTTGTCGACATCTCGACCAGTACCTGATTCCCCGGTACTGTAGCTGATCATCGCCACCCTCGGCTCCAGTCCAAAGCGTTTGGCTGAATCCGCACTCTGAATAGCAATATCGGCCAGTTGGCCTGCATCCGGGTCCGGATTAATGGCGCAATCGCCATACACCACCACCTGACCGGGCAGACACATAAAAAAGATCGACGATACCAGTTCAGCAGAATCACTCACTCCGATCAACTGAAAGGCTGGTCGCACCGTATTCGCCGTACTGTGTAATGCACCAGACACCAGCCCATCCACATCATCCATCGCCAGCATCATCGTCCCCAGCACAATACGCGACTGCAATTGATCTTCGGCTATTTCTCTGGTCATACCCTTGTGCTGTCGCAAGATCACCATCGGTTCAACGTAGTTATGACGAATTGAAACCGGATCAATAATACTGATCTCACCACCAAGCGTAATACCCTGAGAAAATGCGACCTGCTGAATTTTTTCCGGGTTGCCCAGTAAAATACAATGGGCAATATTCCTTTGTTCGCATTGATAAGCAGCCATGATCGTGCGCGGCTCTTCACCTTCGGGCAACACGATGCGGCGCATAGTCTGACTGGCCTGTTGTATAAGCTGATAGCGAAATGCTGCGGGTGACAAACGTGGCTTACGCTCAATCGCACAGCGTGCTTTTAACCAGTCCGCATCAAGATGATTGGCCACATGATCCATCGCCATATCCATCAATTCATAATCATCACCCGCGACTTCCGTTGGCATTTGTGCCACTTGTGCCGCTGTTTGATACGAGGTCCCATCAACCATCAGCACAGGAATGCCCGTTTGAATTGCCTTGGCACACAAGTACATCACCCGTTCATTCGGCTGCATGCCACCGGTTAGCAATATGCCGGCCAAAGGCACCCCATTGAGCGCCGACATACAGGCAGCAATAAAAACATCATCACGATCACCAGGGAAAATCAACAACGTATGTGGCAGATAAACACTCAATGTATTGGCGACAGTACGAGCACATACTTCAATACGCTGAACGCGGCGCTTTTGCAATTCACCTTCACAGATCACTTTTGCACCAAGGTATTCAGCAATATCATACATCCGCCGGGCAACCAGCGATGCCTGCCAGGGAATACCTCCGACAAAGTAGAAAGCTTTACCCTTTTCACTTGAACGAAGTGCATGTCTGATCGATGTTGCAGATTTTTCATTCTCATCCTGCACAGCCTCAGATCGGAGAGGCGAATGTCCTTCAGCAGGTGCGCCTTCCTTATTAAGAATAAAGCCGATCAAACTCGTGCCATTGGCATCAAAAAAAGCATTCGATGCAATATCGATGTAATCATCCAGTTCCGCTTCTGGCTTGCCAACCAGAATCACCTCGGCATCCAGAGCGCGGGCGATAGCAGCATTCAATCGCGTGGCGTATCCGGCATGACCATCGGCCACTAATCCCTCCACAATAACAATATCCGCGTGGCGCGCGCATTGATGAAACAGAGCGACCACTTCCTCCATCAGCAAATCCTCACGCCCGGAGCCCAGCAGAGATGTCGCCCGTTTGAGACTGATCGGTTTGGGTGTTGGAAGGTTGGTCATATGTTCAACCAGTTGCGTTGAGCGCTCCGGCCCGTGGTCGCCATCATGCAACTGAGCAACCGGCTTATAAAAAACCGTACGTATTCCGAGTCGATCCAGAGCGCGTAACATGCCGAGGCTGACGGTGGTCAATCCAGCACCGGCTCCGGTGGAAGTAAGAAAAAAAGCGTGACTCATGGTGTTTGATCCTTTGTCGATATCACTTCGCACACATATCGGGCAATCATAACTTCTTCGTTGGTTGGAATCACAAACACAGGCAGCAAAGCAGCTGACTGACTGATCTGATGCTGCGATAAGCGACCATGCTGACGATTTTTCTCATCATCAACAGTTGCCCCGATAAATTTCAGCTGCCGCAGTGTTTTGGCTCGGATTGCGCTGGCATGCTCTCCAATACCGCCGGTAAAGACGATAGCATCCACTTCACCCAGTGCTACAGTCAGCGCCGCCAGTGATTTTGCCAGTCGATAGCAAAACATCTCAATCGCCAGCGTAGCCTGTTCATCACCCGCTTCAGAGGCTTGCAACAACACCCGCATATCGTTACTGCGACCGGATATTCCCAGCAACCCTGATTGCCTGTTCAGCGCTGAAGTGACCTCTTCCAGCGTTGACTTGCTTTGCTTAGCGATAAAATTATGTAAGCCCGGATCGACATCGCCACTGCGCGTCCCCATCACCAAACCCTCCAGCGGCGTCATGCCCATGGTGGTATCAACACTCATACCACCGGCAATCGCCGTCGCACTGCATCCATTACCGAGGTGGGCTGTGAGTAAGCGGCAATCTTCAAACCTGCGCCCTAAAATCGCTGCCGCCTGAAGTGCCACATAATGATGGCTTGTTCCATGAAAACCGTAACGGCGAGCACCATATTCGCTGTACCAGTGATACGGCACAGCATACAAGCTGGCGTGCAGCGGCATGGCATGGTGAAAGGCCGTATCAAACACGGCGATATGCGCAATACCCGGCATCTCATGCATAGCCGCACGAATGCCCGCTACATTGGAAGGATTATGCAACGGCGCCAAATGTGAAATCGCCTCGATATCAGCAATCACTGTTGGATTCAGCTCAGTCGGCGCAATAAAACGCTCCCCGCCATGCACTACACGATGTCCTACTGCACTGACGGTGCTTTTATCAACCTTCTCAAACAGCACATCAAACATCTGCTGCATGGCTGCCTGATGGGTAGAAGCGTTACATTTTATCTGCTGTGATTGATCACCCAACTTCCACGAAATCGAAGCCTCAGGCTCACCCATACGCTCCAGCATACCTACAGCCAGACAATTTTCAGTCGGCATATCAATCAAGGCCATTTTAATCGATGAACTGCCTGTATTGATCACTACGACCATGGGCTTGGCTATAACTTCAGGCATGTTGATTTTCGTGTTCTCCATCTTCAATAACTTCATCCATCGATTCTGTTCCCAGCGGTTTGATTTCAGCCAGTGAGATGAAATCGCTTAAGGCTTGTGTTGCTTTAATCATTTCTTTCACCATTTTACCGGTGATCTTCAGTAAATCAATCATAGCAACGACATGGCGCACCGGAACATGTCCGACAGTGCCCTGATGCAGTAATTGCATCTTCAGAACCATATATAAAGCTTCCAGCTTAACGATGTAAGCTTTGCGAGCCTCATCATCCCAGGCCCCTGCTTCGGCCACACTCAGCGTCAGTCCGGAAACCGCATACTTGCGGTATTCATTGATGGCTTGCTCGATTTCCGGTGTCAGCTCGATCAATGCACCGGACTGTGCTTTATCAATCTGATAAGCCGCTTCAGCCACATCAATCATATAGCGAGCCGAGGCCAGTGCATGGGTAAATGAGGGTGACAGATATTCCGGCAATGCCACTTGCCGCAAGCGAACGATAAAAGCGCCAATCGCCTCGACCAGCTTGATGACGACAGCCAACTCCTGTTTCAGCCGCGCACTCAGGCTGGACTCGGTGTTAATCGCATCCGTAGCCATAGCACGCACCAGCATGGCAACGCGTTGCAACTCATGCCCCAGCGCTTTATGTGCCAGTTCCGGGGTATCAACCAGCGTTAAATCCAGATATCTCGGCCTCGACTCGTCTTCTTCGGCCTGACGGAACAATGTTTCAAGATACGCCACCAGACGATTGGTAATCGGCAACATAATAAACACACCCAGCACATTAAAGACGGTATGAAACAGCGCCAGCACAGTAGCCACATGATCATTGCCTTGCATCATGGAACCGGCTTGACTCACCAGCCATAGCCAAACCGGTAACGTCAGCAACGCCACAACACCCGTTATCAGATTGAAGAACACATGCGAAGCAGCAACTCGCTTGGCGCTGGATGTAGCTCCGATTGCGGCAATCACAGCGGTTGAAGTCGTGCCAAGATTTGAACCAATGACCATCGCGGCAGCTGATTCAAGTGGAATCCAGCCACTTCCGGCAGCCGTTAACGTCAGCGCCATTGCAGCACTGGAAGACTGCATCAGCAGTGTCATGACAAATCCAACGCCCAGAAACATCAGCACATTCACAACGCCATCTCCGGCCATGGCCTGCAAATCAACTGACGATTCAAGTCCTGTAAAAGCAGATTTCAGAAATGCGATACCCAGAAACAGTAAGCCGAACCCCGCCAGAGCCATACCATAAGCCGCCAGACGTTCACTGCGGGCCAATAGCTTCATGAACATGCCCAGCCCGATAGCTGGCAAAGCCATCGCTTGAATATCCACATGAAAGCCCAGCAAAGCGACCAGCCAGCCGGTCATGGTGGTGCCAACATTACTGCCATAGATGACCAGCACGGCCTGTTTGAGCTTGAGTAAACCGGCATTAACAAAACCGATCGTTGCGACAGTCACAGCACTGGATGATTGAACAAGAGAGGTAATCAGGGCACCGGATGCAATGGCTCTAAACGGCGTATTAGTTGAATGTTCAAGCACGTGATGCAGCGCCTTACCGGCTGCCATTTTCAGACCGTCGGTCATCAGATGCATGCCCAGCAGGAACAGTCCGATACCACCGAACAACACGATAATCACATCTACATTCATCGCGATTTACCTCTCTGTGAGCTTATATCACATTTTCCACTTAATACCCATTGCTTTATGAATGTATGGCTTCATTCAATGCTCACAGGATAAATTCACAGCCCTGCCCGTTCCATGATCACTGCATCTTCGCTCTTGGTCATCATCGCCAAAGGCTGATAATAACCCTTGCGCCTGCCCGTCTCCTGAAACCCCAGTTGCTGATACAAACGACGGGCAGCCAGATTAGAGTCTCTTACTTCCAGCACTATTTTTTCTAAATGATGCTTTTGATGTATCAGATGTTGCATCAGCGCAACCGCCATGCCCCGCCTGCGATACGGTGCAGCTACAGCCAGCTGCATAACTTCCACCCAGCCCAGCAAATCCTGACTTAGTACATAGGCAATAATTTGGCCGTGATCTTCAAGCACAAAACAATCCATACCCGCCAACAATGCCGAATAAAGCCCTTCAGTTGACCAGCATTCAACAAAGGCTTGCTTGTTCAGGCGATCAATCGCTTCAAAATCGCTATCCAGACAAACAGGCCGAATCACCAGCATCTCAGTCATCCGACTATCAGCGCGAAGAATCAGGCTTCAGGAGCCTCAATTTGCTCCGTCCATTTGCATGTTTCTTCGGCACATACCAATTCTGTTCCGCGACGTTTGGTTGTTTTTTTGGTTACAAACGGTGCACCACATTCCGGACATGCTTGATTAACCGGTTCATTCCACAGTGCTTTTTTACACTTCGGATATGCAGAACATGAAAAGAACACTTTGCCGCGTCGAGATTTTTTCTCCAGAAATGTTCCCTTACCACAATCCGGACAGGCTATGCCGGTATCCCTTGGTTTCTCCAAGGGCTGGATATTTTTGCATTTGGGATAAGCAGAACAGCCCAGAAACTTGCCAAAACGACCGTGTTTAATAGCCATCGACTCACCGCATTTGTCGCACTTCTGATCGCTTAGTTCCGGTTCTGCCGCAGCTACTTTATCACCGTTGATTGGGCGCGAATTTTTACACTCAGGATAACCGGTACAGGCAATAAACTTACCATAACGTCCCAGTTTAATCGCCATCGGTTTACCACACTCGGTACAAACCTCGTCAGTCTCCTCATGTGTCACATCGGATCGTTTAACGTTTTCCTGTGTATCATCAATCTGGGCTTTAAATGGCCCCCAGAAATCACGCAGCAGTTTTTTCCAGTTGGCTTCACCTCTGGCGATAGCATCCAGCTTGTCTTCCACCTCTGCTGTAAACGTCGGCTCAACGATATTGGCAAAGTATTGAACCAGAAATTTATTAACGATTTCACCAATATCGGTAGGCACAAATCGTTTTTTGTCCATTTCCACATATTCACGTTGACGAAGCACATTCAAAATAGATGCATAAGTCGAAGGTCTGCCAATACCGTTGGCTTCCAGCTCCTTGACCAGTGATGCTTCGGTAAAACGTGGTTTAGGTTCAGTAAAATGCTGTTTGGGCGAAATATCACTAACCAGCACAGCATCACCAACATTCATTACTGGCAAAAGCCTGTCAGCATCATCTTTGACCGGCTCATCGGTACTTTCCATGTACAGTTTTCTGAAGCCCGGAAAAGTCAGCGTTGAACCCGTTGCCCTGAGTGTCATAGTTTGAGAATCAATATCCGAACGCACCTGGTCTAATATCGCAGGCGACATCTGAGATGCTACGGCCCGCTTCCAGATCAGGCTATACAGCTTCCATTCATCGCCTTGCAGCTGATTTGACATCGCTTGCGGCGTTCGGTCAACAGCCGTCGGACGAATTGCTTCATGCGCTTCCTGAGCGTTTTTACTAGTTGATTTAAAAACACGTGCTTTATCAGGCAAGTAGGCGCTACCAAATGACTGCTGAATATGCTCCCGCATGTCGTTCAAGGCATCCGTAGACAGTGCCACCGAATCGGTACGCATATACGTTATCAGACCGGTTCTCTCGCCGTTAATATCCACACCCTCATATAATTTCTGAGCGATCTGCATCGTCTTACGCGCCGTAAAGCCCAGCTTTCTGGCAGCGTCCATTTGCAGCGTTGAGGTAATAAACGGTGGCGCCGGGTGTTGCTTGGCCTGTTTCTTCTGAACATCAGCAACCTTGAATGATTCCAGTTTTAAACGAGCGGCAATATCCCGCGCCTGCACACCATCAGCGATGGCGAATTTGGACAGGCTTTTACCATCCAGTGCATGCAATTGAGCCTGAAATGGTGATTGGCCGACTTCGCAGTTGGTTTCAATGCTCCAGTATTCACGCGGCTTGAAGGCACGAATATGGGCTTCCCGATCACAAATCAGTCGCAAAGCCACTGACTGCACACGACCGGCAGATAAACCGGTACGCACTTTTCGCCAAAGCAATGGTGACAATGTAAAACCAACCAGATAATCCAGTGAACTTCGTGCCTGTTGAGCATCGACCAGTTTCATATTCACATCTGTCGGATGCTGCATCGCGTGATCAATTGCCTTCTTGGTTATCTCATGAAAGGTAATACGTTTAATGGTCTTACCTACCAGCGCGCCACGGCGATCCAGCTCATCAGCGACGTGCCAGGCAATAGCCTCACCCTCACGATCCAAATCGCTGGCTAGAATAAGTTCATCGGCATTTTTCAGAGCTTTTTCAATGGCATCCAGACGCTTCTTCTTATCTTCAATCACCTCATAGGTAATAGCAAAATCACGATCTGGATCTACAGAACCATCTTTTTTCGGAAATGCACGAACATGCCCATAAGAAGCAAGAACTTTATAGCCTTTGCCCAGATACTTCTCAATGGTCTTAGATTTGGCTGGTGATTCCACCACCACAACTGCACTCATGCATGCCTCCAGATTGGGATTGCTACTTTGCAAGCGCATAACGACTACCGGGCAAACGAACAATTGCCTCACGTAGTTCAAGCGCCAGCAAGATGGGGGAAAGCTCCGTAATGGTCAAGCCACAGACATCAGATATTGCATCCAGATGTAACACGCCGCTATCCAGTGCCATGACAAGTCGGCGCTCATCATCTGTGCAGCTCGACAATATTTCTGAAACACTCCGGTTACACTCCGCAGTTCTCCACTGCATGGCTTGTAACACTGCATCAGTTGAATCAACCAGCAACGCACCATCACGAATCAGCTGATGACAACCCGAGTGCCCGGAATTCAATACCGAGCCAGGTACAACCATCACCTCACGACCGTACCCTGCCGCCAAATTCGCGGTAATCAATGACCCTGAGCGAATCTCGGCAGCCACCACCAGTGTGGCGTGTGATAAACCAGCAATCACCCTGTTGCGTCTGGGAAAGAACTCTGCTCTGGCTTCCTGCTGTGGCAGAAATTCACTTACCACAACACCACCGGCATCACATATCGCCCTGACCTGTCTGTCCTGCAACGTATTGATGGTTGAAAGTCCGCAACCCAGAACTGCCATGGTTGGTGAGCTGGCATCCAGCGCGCCGCGATGCGCTGCCGAATCAATGCCATACGCCATACCACTGACCACGCACACATCATTGGCAGAGAGCTCTCTCGACCATTTTCTGGCGATCCATTTATCTTCCGCTGAGGCTTTTCTCGAACCGACCACGGCCAGCATATGATGATGTAAAAGAGCTTCCACATGGCCGCGCACAAACAAAACCAGCGGCGCATCCTCCAATGGCAGGAGTAATTCAGGATAAGCATCATCTTCGATACCAACAACTGAGATTCCGGCGTGCTGGCAGAATTCAATCACCGATTGCGTCAACTGAACATCCGAGCCAAGCAAAGCTTCAATAAGCTTAAGCGAAATATCTTCAAGGCTTTGTAACTGGATTCTGGACTGCTGCCATAGCGCCCTTATATCGCCACAGCGCTGCACAATTTTTCTTCCCGTTCGCGGACCAATGCCACGAACGAGACTCAACCTGAGATATGCTTCAGCCGAAGGTGATATCACAGATAACAGAAAATATGCTCTTAATGACTGGCCTGATTGCGGATAATATCGCCCAGATGGATTGATGTCAGAGAAGCAGAAATCATTGCCAGTGACGCATTTTTCTGCGGTACCAGAACCATAATTTCACCTATTTTTTCTTCAGGCAATTGCAAGTCATCATGGGTAACCTTGTCTTGAATCACACGGCCTTTGCGATGAACTGACAACACTGTTCCGGGCGTCATACCATCTACAATTCCCAGACTGATGCCGATGTTCTGATGCTGACCGGCTTCAACACCATCATCCTGTATATACAAGACCTTCCCTTGTTTCACATAAGCAGGATAAACCGGTTCGATTCTCGGGTTTATATGTTTGGCAGGCTTCAAACGATCACCACGCATAATTTCAGCAAATGAGCGCGTCACTGTAGCGCGATACACATCATCGCTACGCGAAAGCACTTTCAACTGCCCGTGATGTTCAACCAGAACACCAACCACATCACCACTTTCCGGGTCTACAATCTCACCCGATGTTCTGAAAATATCGAGCATATCACCGGATTTGGCAGGCTGTGAAAGTTTCAGATAAAGCTTGTCATCCGCACCGAAATTAAGCCGCTCATTTTCTGAACCTACGATATATCCAATGCCCTCAACACCATTGCTATCGATAAAGTCCTGTCTTTCCAGTGCCGTAACATACAAACTGGTATCAATAGGAGGTTCGGAACGTTCAACTTCTTTCACCAGCAATGTAGGTTCAGGGCGAATGGTTGGAATGGTCGTCAAACCACCGGTTTTTTCCTGCTCCTTGACGCTGAACCAGATTTTATTGCCCGGATAGATAAGATCAGGATTGCTGATATAGAGATTGTTTTCCCAGATTTTCATCCAGGTGTGAGGATCCTGAAAGAAATAGTTCGCAATATCCCACAGGGTATCGCCTTTTTTAACGACATAAGGTTGCACAATATCCACTTTCAATTGCCCTGCATCATCGATTTCAATGGTTTGGCCTGAAGTATTGTTCTGCGCGGCATCAACAACTGGCGCAAATACGAGCATCAGCATAGCAACCATCAGAATACGGAAAAACTCGGAATTCATATGAACCTCCCAGCATAACTGCTGAACTTAACAGACAAAATCAAAGGATGTCACGCTTGAAAAAGGACTGCAAGGTGTATTGTCCCTGCAAGAATTATTTTTTAGAAGCTTTGGGCTCCTCACCACGATAAATACGCAACAAATTACCCTGATGGCGGATCATCACAATCAGCCCGATTAAGGCGCTAAGCACGATGGCAGACAAAGAACCTTGCATCAGCCATGCCAATAGCGGCAGCACCAGACCAGCCAGTACAGATGCCAGTGATACATAATCACTTGCCTTAAATGTTAGAAACCAGATCAGAAATGCAGCCACCGCAACCCATGGCATCCAGGGCAGCATCACCCCGAACATGGTGGCCACACCCTTACCACCTTTAAACTTCAACCAGACAGGAAAGCAATGCCCGGCAAATGCAGCAAAGCCAACCATCGCCAGCAGATTTTCACTGGCCTGCATGTACAATGCCACAGCTACGGGTATTGCCGCTTTTGCAATGTCAGCCATAAGTGTTAACACACCGACCAGTTTTCCACCTGAACGCATGGCATTGGTAGCACCTATATTACCGCTGCCATGCAGGCGAGGATCGACACCGGAAATTGCCCGTGCAATCAATAAACCAAAGGGAATGGAACCCAGAAGATAAGAAACTGCTACAGCTGGCAGCAGAATATCAAGCGACTCCAAGTTAATGCCTAATGCCGGTAAGACTGACGCAGTGCTGAAAGCTTGTGCTGGATACGAGAAGGTTGTAAACCACAAATATATGTCGGCAGCACTTTTTCTACTGATGCGGCCTGACCAAACTGAGCAGGAAAAGCTTCACCTTTGACGACATTATCATGCTGCAGCAAGCGATATTGATCTAAAGTAATCATCGGCAGTGGTGATGCCGCCAGCAATTTAGCAATAGCATCGGGCACCCTTACAAAAATACGCTGGCGTCCAAGTGATTCCATTAGCAGATGCAACAATTGTTCGAAGGTGAACACATCCGGCCCTGCGAGTTCGAATGTCTTATGTGTCACATGACGGTTGCCGATACTTTGCACAAAGACACGTGCCACATCGTCAACCCAAACGGGCTGAAATTTAGTGCCGGCAGCAATAACCGGGAACACAGGGCCAAATTTAGACAACATTTTGAATTTATTAAAAAACGAATCGCCATAGCCGTAGATGACAGATGGGCGTACAATCGTCCAGTTCAGACTGGATTCGTGCACGCGACTTTCGGCTTCTCCCTTGGTCGAAGCGTAAATACTATCTGCCACCAGACCTGCTCCAAGTGCACTCATATGCAGATATTGTGGAATATCAAGTCGCTGCGCTGTTTCAATAATATGCTCTGTACCCAGAACATGCGCTGATTCAAACGTATAACGCCCTGCCGGGGCCAACAGTCCAACCAGATTAATCACACAATCAGCACCAGCCATCGCATCATCAAGCCCTTTGCCATCAGCGATATCCGCCTTCATCAGGCGGATCCCGTCTACCAGCATATCCCGGGCTTTTTCAGGGTGACGACAAGCCACAGTAACACGATATCCGGCGTCTACACACTGCCGGGCAATGGCCCTTCCAACGAACCCGCTTCCACCAATGATACATACTTGCTTTGTCATCGTTATTCCCCCAAATCCTTATATCAATGATTCAACCGATTATGCTCACTTCATTAGCATTGATCAACCGAGTGCATCCTCGTTTGAATCCGCAAATGTTTTTAATTTATGTGATCTGGATGGATGCCTGAGTTTACGCAGAGCTTTAGCCTCAATTTGCCTGATACGTTCTCTGGTGACGCCAAACTGTTTACCGACTTCTTCCAGTGTATGGTCAGTATTCATACCGATACCAAAACGCATGCGTAAGACTTTTTCTTCTCTGGAAGTTAAATTCTCAAGCACCTCCAGCGTTGCCAGCTGCAAAGAAGCACTGATCGCTCCATCGAGAGGATCTTCAGCATTTTCATCTTCGACGAAATCGCCCAGTTGAGAATCTTCATCATCACCAATAGGGGTTTCCAGTGACACCGGCTCTTTAGCCACTTCCAGAATCTGTTTCACTTTATCCAGTGGCATTTCGAGATGTTGAGCCAATTCTTCCGGCGTTGGCTCACGGCCGATTTCCTGTGCAATCTGACGCGATACACGCATCATTTTATTGATGGTTTCAATCATGTGCACCGGAATTCGGATCGTTCTGGCCTGATCAGCAATAGAACGCGTAATTGCCTGTCGAATCCACCAGGTGGCGTAAGTCGAAAACTTGTAACCGCGACGCCACTCGAACTTGTCCACGGCTTTCATCAAACCGATATTGCCTTCCTGAATCAGATCAAGGAAACCCAGGCCACGGTTGGTATATTTTTTAGCGATAGAAATAACCAGACGCAGATTCGCCTCGATCATCTCACGCTTGGCCTGACGCATCTTGGCTTCACCCATCGTCAGTTTCCGGGCAACTTCCTTCAGCTCAGTCACATGCATTTCGCTTTCTTGCTCAACACGTTTCAGACGCAACTGTTGCTCAAGAATTTTTTCGGAAGCTTCTTCAAATGCCGGCATCCATGGCTTACCGGCAAACTCTTCCTGAACAAGCTTCACCCATTTTTCATTGCTGATATTTGGAACAAAGCTATCGATGAAGGCCTTGCGCGGCATCTTGGCCGCCAAAGACAGATCTCGAATTTCTCTTTCATAACCACGCACACGCTCAACAGCGCGTTTGAATTTCTGAATCAATGCCTCGATCTGGTTGTTTGAAAATGGAATCGCTACCAACTCAGTCAACATGATTTGCAACAGCTCAGCAAGGCGAGCCTGAAGCTTTTCATCAGCTTTCTTTTCCAACTTCTTCTTGATGGTCATGAACTCATCATGTGCTTCTTTTGCGGCACTGAAATGCTTCAGCGCTTCTTCCAGCTGCTCTTCCTTGGTAATCACCGTTTCTTCCATCGGTGTCCCGTCAGGTGTTGCAGTACGTGCTTTAATTGCCGCAGAGAGTTGTTCCGGATCCAATTTTTCAGGCTCTTCCGGCTCATCTTCCTCATCATCAAGATTATTCAGTCGTTTCTCATACTCAGCAATTGCAGCCGAGTTCACTACCTTATCATCGATATCGAGAATATTACGGAAGTTCATCTCTTCATCGTTTTCAATAGCCTCATCACGGATGCGAATGACGCGTTCGCCCAAATCCATAATGCTGCGGAACGTTGCAGGGCAAAGGCAAATCGCCTCATGGATCTGTAAGCGACCCTCTTCAATGCGGCGAGCGATTTCAATTTCGCCTTCACGCGTTAACAGCTCAACAGTTCCCATTTCACGCAAATACATACGCACCGGGTCATCAATCCGGATTACTGTACCGAGAGTCGTCGTATCTGCACGCAGCGCTGAATCTTCCTTGCGCAAACGATCTTTACGCATGGCGTAAGCACCGGTTGGTGCACGCTCGGGATCGACCACCTCAATACCCATTTCAGTGAAGACGTTAATCACCTGTTCAATACGATCTGCCGAAACCAGTCCGCCCGGCAAATGTTTATTCAGGTCATCATACGTAATGTAGCCGGCACTTTTGCCACGCGACATCAACGCGCCCAATTCCTTGATTTTAATTGGTTCCTGTTTGGACTCAGTCATTCATCACCCCAGCGACTATCTTCTAGTTTCACACGTAATACTTTTTGTCTTTTCTGCAATTCAGCCAACGCCGCCTGCATCTTCAAATTTCGAGACAAATCCTTCTCGAAAGTCAAATCCCGTTTGAGTATTGCCACCTGCATATCCATGATCAGGCTTGCAAATTCATCATCACTGACAGCAGCCTGATTCATCCACTTGGCAAGATAAATATCATCGGGAAACTCATACTTAAGCTGCTGAATCAAATTAAATTCGGAAGCCCCGCAGCTCCTTATGCTATCAAGCGCGCGCCTGTATAACCGATCTAGCCCTTCCTCGTCAAGGTTTATACGCTTTAAGTCATCCGGTAAATCGTAAAGACGCTCCGGTTTTTGCATCAAACCGACCATAAACGATTCCTGCACAATATTTACAGGACGTTTTTTCACGGACACGGTGCGATCATATCTACGACCGCCTGTCTCGTTGTGGGTCAAGGTTATTCGCGTAGCCTTTTCAGCCTCCTGACGCCATGCCTGCCTTAAGTAATCATCCGTCATCGAGACCAGCATCGCTTCAGCTTTTTTCGCCATACGTGCCCGACCATCGGCACCTTTTCCCGCCAAATTCCTCAAACCGGTCAACCACGTCTGCAACACAGGCTGCGCATCATTCAGTATTCGATGGGAGAACGCATCGCCACCCTCCTTATCCACCAGCGAATCGGGATCTTCTCCCTCGGGTAAATACAGAAAACGTGGTGCAAATTCAGATTTCAGGATCGGCAACATACGCTCCAGCGCCCGCCATGCTGCCTGTCGTCCGGCCCGATCGCCATCAAAACAAAATACCGGCTGATCATGCAACCTGAAAATTTCGCGCAATTGATTTTCGCCAATCGCTGTACCCAAAGGCGCCAATGCTATCGGCAGATCATGAGCCGCCAAAGCCAGCACATCCATATAGCCTTCAACCACCAGCAACATTTTTCGTTTGCGAATCTCATCCCGATGTTCAGACAAGCCGTAAAGCAGATCCGACTTATGAAAGTAATCTGTTTCAGGTGAGTTCAGATATTTCGCCGTTTGCTCATCTGCCAGAATACGACCACCGAAACCAACCACTTTTCCCCGACGATCCCTGATCGGAAACATCAGACGGTTTCTGAAACGATCAATATAACCGCGATCACCTTTGACAGTTACACCAACCGCCTCCAACCCGGCAAGCACTCTCACATCTTCACCAAAGCAACGTTGCATAAACCCATAGCCAGCGGGAGCATAACCCAGCATATATTTGCGCACGATGGATTCCGGCAATTTACGCCGTTTCAAATACGTTCTCGCCATTTCACCCGACTCAGCAAACAACTGTCTTACGTATACTTCACTAACTTTGGATAACCATTGCAGCGCTCGCTCTCTGCGTTTGTTGTCATCAGGTTTCGAGGCCGATTCCTGCGGGATTTCAAGCCCGGCCTTTTCAGCCAGATACTCCACCGCCTCAGGAAAACTGTAACCATCATGTTCCATCAGGAACTGAAAGGCTCCGCCACCTTTGCCGCAACCAAAACAGTAATACAACTGCTTGTCTGCCGAGACCGAAAAAGACGGGCTTTTTTCATGATGAAACGGGCATAAGCCCATCATGTTCGAGCCGGACTTTTTCAACTCCACATGTCTGGCAATCAACTCAACCAAATCGGTGCGTGCAAGCACCTGATCAAGAAAGGAGGGCGTGAAGTTAGACATGCTTCCGCAAATGAATAAAAACTGTGTTTATATCAACCCTGTAACGCTTGTTTAACCAGATTCGAAACCACCGACATGTCCGTACGCCCCTGTAGCGCCGGTTTCACAACAGCCATCACTTTGCCCATATCCCGCATTGACGTCGCTTCAGTTGAAGCTACAGCCTGTTGAATAGCCTCCCGAACTTCTTCTTCTGACATCTGTTCCGGCAGGTAAACTTCCAGAACCGCCGCCTCAGCCAGCTCCTTTTCAGCCAGATCCTGACGATCTGCTTCCTGATACTGGATTGCAGCTTCTTTTCTTTGCTTAATCAGGCGACCAACCATGGCAATCACTTCATCGGTTTCAAGCGTGTGGCCCACAGCGATTTCCTGATCCTTAATCGCAGCACGCAGCATACGAATAACACCAAGAGCCAGTTTGTCGCCACTTTTCATCGCTTTTTTCATATCATCGGTAATTTGGTTCAACATCATCCATCTCCTGCGATTTAACCCGGACAGTGCGGTAGAGAAAACAACTTTCAGACTGCCCCGGAAACAACAGTGCCGGACCCATTAGCCCGGCACTGTCTGCTTAGTTTTTCTTAAGCTTGGTCTTGTTCAATACAAAATACGTCGATTCATAAATTAAAAATCGCGATTCTCACGCATACGAACCCGACGCAGCCTTTTCATCAAACGTTTGCGGGCCGCAGCCTCTTTCAGTTTTTTAGCAATAGAAGGCTTCTCATAAGCTTCACGACTACGGCACTCACTGACCACACCGGCACGCTCCACCTGTTTACGAAAGCGCTTGATGGCTAACTCAATCGGCTCATCCGCAGCAACTCTGATTCCTGGCATATAAAACATCACCCCCTTTGGGTTTGACCAATAAACTCATAGCAACTCACCTTGATCGAAGTCACCATTGCAATCTGCTTTACACCTCTGCACGCTTGGCCGCGCATCAAAGTAGGTTGTAAAGGGTGGCGAATTATGAGCATCAATAGCACCAAGTCAAATAAAGCGCAGCAGCCAACCACGCAAAGCTTGCTTCAGGCTGCTTCGACAGTCGGCAGTTGGACTATGTTATCACGTATTCTGGGCTTTGTTCGCGACATTATTTTAGCTCGCGTGCTGGGTGCAGGCATGCTGGCCGATGCGTTTTTTGTAGCCTTTAAGCTGCCTAATTTTTTCCGTCGTATGTTTGCAGAAGGTACACTTACTGTTGCGATGGTACCAGTACTACAAGAACAACGTAAGCTTGATATCGAAGAGAGCCACCGCTATCTGAATTCTCTGGCTTCAATGCTATTATTAATTTTACTGCTTGTGACCGTGTTCGGCATCATCGGCATGCCGTGGTTGCTGCTAGCCTTCGCGCCCGGATTCCATGACGAACCTACCCGGTGGCAACACACATTAACACTTGCCCGCTGGATGTTTCCTTATTTACTACTTATTTCTTTGACGGCAATGGCCTGGGCAGTACTGAACACCCACAAGAAATTTGCTCTGGCTGCTGCCAGCCCGAGCTTGCTCAACGTTGCCATGATTTTTGCAGCACTGGCTCTGGCCCCCTTTTTCACACACCCGGCCTATGCATTAGCAGTAGGTGTCGTTCTCGGCGGAGTTCTCCAACTGGTTATCCAGTTTCCGGCCCTAAAACGCATTGGCTGGATTCCACGACTTTCATTTAACTTTAAAAATCCGGCCATTTTTCAGACAATGCGGCTTTTCTGGCCTGCCTTACTTGGCATTGCCGCCGTACAAATCAACATTCTCATCGGAACCATCCTGGCCACATTACTGCCGGTAGGTGCAGTATCGTATTTGTATTACGCCGACAGAATCGTGCAACTGCCATTGGCTTTGTTTGGCATAGCTATGGGCACGGCACTTTTACCGGCACTTTCTGAACATCTTGCGCATGGCCGAATTGAGGAAGCCAAAGCCGATCTGCAAAATGGCCTGGCCTGGTTAACCTGGATTACCATGCCAGCTTTGGCTGGTATTCTGATGCTTGCCGAACCGATTATCTCCACACTATTTGAACAGGGTGAATTTTCTCACCACGACACCATTGCGACGGCACAGGCTCTGCAAGCTTACAGTATCGGTTTAATTGCATTTTGCTGGATCAGAGCATTAGCCACTGCTTGCTATGCCAACAAGGATTCCAAAGCACCGATGAATTTTGCAATAGTTGGCGTCATTACCAATACCATTCTGGCTATTGTGCTGATGCAATGGTTTGCGCATGTAGGACTGGCTCTGGCCACATCGCTGGCGGCTTTTGTTAATGCAGCCTTGCTCTTGCGCTATGTCCATAAGTTACAGGGAAATATCTTTGATCAACCAACACTCTCCCGCATCATCCGTGCTGCGCTAGCCTGCATTCCGATGCTTGGCTTCTTATTCGCATTATCTGCCACCTGGTCATTCCCGGACGCTAACAAATGGTTACAATGTGGTTGGCTGCTTACGGCCATTCCCGGCAGCATCGTGGTATTCGCCACAAGCGCCTGGCTCCTTGGCGAAAAATCCCTGAACTTTAGAACAAAGAGGTAAGCCACATGCGTCGTGATATCATCATTTTTGACATTGAAACCATTCCGGATGCTGAGACAAGCCGTCGCCTTCTAAATATCCCAGACACAACTGACGCTGAGGCACGTGATGCACTCAGCAAGTATTATCTGGAAAAAACCGATGGAAAAAACGACTTCCCCAGACAACCCATGCATCAGGTTGTAGCGATCAGTTATGCACACCTGATTTCTGAAAACGGCGAAGACGGCGCTGAGCTTATCATTCGACGTATTGGCTCAGGCGGAGAAGCAGAAAGCTCTGAAAAAGAATTACTGCATGGGTTTTTCAACCTGATTAGCTCTCGCGGCCCTCAAATTGTCAGCTTCAATGGCCGTGGTTTTGATATACCCGTACTGAAATACCGCGCCATGATTCATGAGTTATCCTGCCCGCGCTGGTTCTCCGAAGGTGATAAGTGGAACAATTATGATACGCGTTATTCCAAACAATATCATCTTGATTTACTGGAAGTATTATCGGATTTCGGGGCATCTGCACGCTGCTCCATGCATGAAATAGCAACTGCCTTTGGTGTACCCGGCAAGCTCGACACAGCAGGAGATGATGTCCGGGGCATGTTTGAAACGGGTCAGATTGCTGCGATCCGCAACTACTGCGAAACGGATGTATGTACGACATTACTTATTTATCTTCGCTGGCAGCTTTTCAATGGTACGATCTCGGAAGGTGCTTATGGAAGAACCGTCTTAGGGTTAATTAATTATCTTGAACATGAAGCCGAGCACAAGCAGCACTTCAGAGACTTTCTGTCAGCATGGCTGCAATGAATTCCCCTCTCCCCAAAAAAACAAGGGGCGGTAAATCCCGCCCCTTGGCACAAAATAATGATTCGATACTATTTGTTCGGAACCAACTTATTCGAGACCAACTTCTTCATCAGCATAGACAGCAATGCCATCTTCCGAATCAAAATAAAGTAGAACCCAGCCCTTTCCTGGTTGCATTTCAGTCGGTTTAATAAAAAGCTTATGCTCAATCTCTCTTTTATCCTGATCCAGCATTAAGATTTCGCACATGCCTCCCAATGAGACTATTTCACCTTTTATATGTATAGTCATCTGGCAATCAACACCAAAATCTGAAAAATGACCTGCATCTTCTCTTAACACATCATTGGCAACAGTAATCACATCCCCATCCTTTAAGCCTGATGTGTGGTTCATAAATATAAACTGGGCGTTACCCTGAAGTTTTCCAACGATATCACCGGCATCAATATGATCAGGATACTTGAATCCTTCCTTTCCATGCAAGGTATGGAAAGCAGCGATATTAACATGCGGGGCTTTCTTTCCACCCGTCACGTCCCCGGCCTTGATACTTGAAAACACCGGATTACCGAGGAAAAGACCTCCAACAACCAGACACAAGCCAAAGGCACCAAAATATTTCATTCCTCTATTCAACACACTTCCCTCCCCTTTACAATTTAAGTTAATGAACTCATTTATCGATCACAATCCAAGATTATAGGCTCTGGATAAGCGTAATGGCTTCTTCAGTCATTTGATTTATTTTCTCATTCATTGCTCTGCGCATTCTATCAACGTCAGCTTTCGGCATACCGGCTTGTTCAAGTTCATCAAAGTCTTTAATACTAGCCATAGATGAACTCAACTTTTTAAGCAGAAGTGACACCTTGGCCATTCCACCTTCTCCAGCCTGAGCCATTGTGTATGTAAAGCCTGCCTGATTATTTCCGATTGGAGCAGCAGCCAAAACAAAAAGAAATAAAGCAGCAAGAAATATTCGAATATTCATGTTAGACATCCCTTGAGTGTTCAATGAATTATGAATCAAAGAAAAACCGCAGCAATTAATAACAGTTATTCCTTAACCCAACTTAAAACGAATTTCTACATGAAAATTATTTACCTGACAATAAAAAACAGGATTAACCACTTCTGACAGCCGTCACCAAAAAAATATTTGATGATTGTTTAGACAGCCTGTTCAGATACATTTCACAGACATGAGCCCAGGCAAAACTTTTCAACCCACAGTAATATTCATCATTTGGATTTCATCAGGCTTGATACTTTTACTTATAGCTTTACGAATATGCGTTATGGGAGTTGTATATGTACAATCCGAATCCATGCAACCCAACATTCACAAAGCGGACGGTATTATCGTCAACCATCTGGCTTATGGTATCAACGTGCCATTTTCTGATTCGCTTATTTATCAATGGCGCTTACCACATCGTGGCGAGATTGTAACTTTTCGCAATCCACATGATGATGGCATGTTATGGATGAAACGGGTCATTGGTTTACCCGGTGACACGTTAGAGTTTCGCGAACATATTCTCTATCTGGATGGCATCAACATTCAGCAAAGCAACAAAAACATTGAAATGATACCTACACAGCAGGCAGGAACACAAAACAACATCCTGAATTACAAAATCTGGCACTCATACCTGGAAGATGACTGGGGCCCTGTCACCATTACAGAGGATCATTTATTTCTCATGGGTGATAACCGGGGCAACTCCCTTGATTCACGCAGCTGGGGCATGCTTCACAGTCGATATCTGCAAGGCGAAGCCAGCCTTAGGTTCTGGCCGCTGGAGCGACTTGGATGGATACAGAAAAAGCCATAACCTTGCCCTGCCAACAAAACCAGTGTAAAACAATTCATCATAATTCTGGCGAAGGCCGCATACGAGCCAACATTGAAGTCGGCGACTTGTCCTGCATCCAGTCGTACACGGTGATAAAAGCCATAATCTGCTGAACGTATCGTCTGGTTTCATCAAACGGGATTAATTCAACCCACAACGGAGCCTCTCTGATTACCATACGCTCATTCCATTTTTCCACACGCCTGGGACCTGCATTATAAGCTGCCAAAGCCATTACAATACTATCATCAAAATGACTTTTCATATCTGCGAGATAATGCGCCCCTAAGCGGATATTATTTTCCGGATCGAGCAACAATTTCACGGATGATTTAACGTGATACTTTCTAGCGACTTGAGAGGCGGTTCGTGGCATCAATTGCATCAACCCTCGAGCACCCACACTCGAAATTGCCTTCGCATTAAATGCAGACTCCTGACGAATCACACTCCAGATCAGTGATTCATCCAAACCACTGGCTTTGGCGGCTTGATTTACTTCATTTGCATACTTCACCGGAAAGCGGGCAAGTAAAGCATCCGAGGCTTCGGCCTTCCACGCGGCCCGAATCGCCTGATCATGCCATTGCCATTGAGATGCAACATGCATAGCCAACAGCCATTGCTCTGCAGTTGCTGCTGACAAGGCGACTGACCACTCACGAATAGCCTTTCCCTCTTCACCCAGCTTCACCCATTCACCAGCTCGCACAATAGCTGGCTGACTCCTGAATAAAGATAAACTTTGCTCATCCACGGCAAATAACCTGTTGCGCAACTGATAGGGAAGACTTGAACGTTCTGCTGCCAGAAAACTGTAATAGCCCCTTTCACTGGCTAATGACTGGAACAACGATTCAGCTTCTACTTGCTGACCCAGTGCATTTAACGCATAAGCTTTCCAGTATAGCCAGTTACTTTGTTCCTGCAGCGCCGATGACATATCAGCGATAGAAGCAAGAGCTTCCTGCCACTGGCTATTCATAAGCCTGATGCGTGTTTGCCACTCGCGTGTCTGGTTATCCCTGACGCTAACATCCAAACCTGCCAGCCAAACAGCAGCTTGTGGAACATGCTGCCTGGCAGCCCGTAAAGCCACTTCCTTTTCCAGCTCGTTTATAGCATCTACTGACAAAACCTTACGGATTTCCTGCAATATTAACCAGGCTTGTTCAGCATCCTTACGTGAAACACGAGTGAAACCATCAAATAACATGTCTTTTGCCAGCCATGGTTCAATGCCATATTTAGACCAGTCAGCCAGATAATCCTGAGAATGCGATTGCATCGTCTGCCAAAGCTGAAGATCGTTTTTTTCTTTTTTAGATAATTTTAAAGCCAGGGCGTGAACTTTCTGCCATTGCCCTTGTTTGGCCAGACTAAGGATGCGCGCTTTAGTTTCAGAAATTGTCGGATGACCTGCTGCTTGCCAGGACTTTTCAATCATATGTAATTTAACAGACATATGCTTGCCAGCCAGCCATCGCGAAGAAACCGCAGCATTACATTCAGCATCGCGCTTCTGATGCCAGAGAGCCAGCATCGATATCTCCGGAAGAGCACGTCTGAAGGATGGATGCATATCCATCTCAGAATTTATTTTTTCCCAGTCTTCTTTTACCGCCAAAACTTCAAGCCAGGCTCGCCTCAAATCTTCAGATTCCGGAATGTCTGAATATACCTTAAGAGCCTCTATCACATCACGATCGTTTAAATCTACAAGTCGTTCACGTACCTGCCAGATATCAAGATAAGGTTTTAGCGGATATCCCTCAAGCTTGCGATACAACTGTTGGTATGTAGCCATATCCTTGGCATTCAAAGCAGTCTTCGCCTGCTGAAACCAGATTCTTTGATCCTGATAACTTATTGCGGCTTCCACATCAGCAAGGCCGACCACCCACAGCAAGGAAACAAGCAATATTTTCAGCATGCCCCAGCATAACTGTCAGGTTTAGATCAATGCAAGAAAATTATCTGTACTCTGCGCACTGATTTCCTAGAGTTTACTCGTGGAGTGGTTCGGGTAATCGCGTTAATTTCATTCATTTTTGAAATTACCGAGGAAAGTCCGGGCTGCGCAGGATAGAATGCCGGATAACGTCCGGTGAAGGTGACTTCAGGAAAGTGCCACAGAAACAAACCGCCTCGATCAAGTATCGCGGTAAGGGTGAAAAGGTGCGGTAAGAGCGCACCGCCTGAGCTGGTAACAGTTCAGGGCTAGGTAAACCCCATTCGCAGCAAGACCAAATAGGGGAACATCAAAACGTGATCCGCGTCGTTTCCGGGTAGGTTGCTTGAGCCTGCAAGCAATTTCAGGCCTAGATGAATGATTACCACTCTTGCAAAAGAGAACAGAACCCGGCTTACAGAACCACTCCACTTTTCAATAAGCTAACGCAGTTGAACGCCGCAGATAGTGCTTGTATTGGGTCTCACATTGTTCTAAAGTGCGCCCCGATTTACGGAGGTTAGTCATGGCTAAACGTTGTGAAATATGTGGAAAAGGGCCGATGAGCGGCAATAATGTGAGCCATGCTCATAATAAAACCCGTCGTCGCTTTCTGCCAAATCTGAACAGCGTACGTTCAGTACTGAAAGGTCAAGTGAAAAGAGTCAAGGTTTGCTCCAGCTGCCTTCGTTCAGGAAAAGTTCAGAAAGCCGCTTAAGCGTTCATTTCTCACCCTTTCTGGGTCACATATAGTTTTAAAATGGCATCTGATAGATGCCATTTTTTTTATCCTGTGTTTGTCCTAACTATGGCATTTTCATTGCAATCACATCAATTTCGATGCGGGCAGCCAATGGCAAAGCCGCCACACACACCGTTGCTCTTGCCGGACGATGATCACCCAACCATTCAGCGTAAAGCTTATTTACCAGAGGGAAATCATTCATATCCACCAGAAATATCGAAGCTTTCAGAATATACCGTTCAGATGAGCCAGCCGCTTTAAGTACGGCCGAGAGATTTTTCATCACCTGCAAAGCTTGCGCTTCAACTGATTCCCCGACCATCTTTCCCGTTTCCGCAACCAGCCCGATCTGGCCCGATGCATAAATCGTATCACCATACGTAACAGCCTGACTATACGGACCGACAGCCTGCGGAGCCTGCTCACTATGAATAAATTGAATATCATGTTGATGAATCATTATTTTTCTTCCTGTTTGTCTGTAATAAATGAAGGCTGGCATCCATCACACCCTTTAGCATGTGACCGACACCCTGATGGAAATGCTTCAACACTAAACCACTATGATTCAAGCGCTTAACACGCTCCACACCCTCCAATTGGCGGACACATCGAATAACATCAGCCAGGTGCTTTCGACTTTCCACTTCCAGCAAAACGGTCAATGTTGTCATTTGACCTGCTTTTTGCTCGATACGGAGATCTTCAATATCTGACTTCTGACTTGCAATTGTTCCTGAAATATCACCCAGCATACCACGTCTGTTTTTCGTTACTATTTCAATCGCCGTGCAGAAATTCACCCCTTCCTCAGGCTTCCATTCCACTTCCATCCACGTGTTTTCGTGCTGCTGTTGAAGTGTATTACAATAACGATCATGAATAACCATGCCCTTACCCTTCACCAGCGCGCCCATAACCTGATCTCCCGGAAGAGGATAACAGCACGTTGCCGGATACATGATGGCAGACTTGGCATGATGCAACTGAAACGGCCCCGAACGCTGTTGACCCAGCGTACTGATAAGCTCATCGACTGGAATATCACCTCGACCAACCTTTTCACAAAGTTGCTTGTAATCTTTGCACTTGAATGATTTGATCATTTTCTCGGATGGCTTGGCATCCAGAATGGTATCCAGAACACTTGCCCCCATCCGGATACTCATATCTCGTTCCTGACGACGAAAATACTGACGCACAGACTGCCTGGCACGCGGTGTTTTGATATATTTCAACCACTGCAAACTTGGCGTTTGCTCGGGCCCGGTCAGAACTTCCACCTGATCACCCTGATGCAAGCGTGTTTCAAAATCCGTTAATTGTCCGTTTACCCTGACGCCCACACAATGATTACCAACATCAGTATGAACTGCATAGGCAAAATCCAGCGGCGTCGAACCTCTGGGTAGCGCAAAAATATCTCCATCCCGACTGAAGACATAGACCTCCTGCACAAACAAATCCAAACGAACATTTTCCATAAACTCGGTCGGGTTACTGGTATCCTGAATCATTTCAGTCAATTGCTTTAGCCAGCGGAACTCTCTGAGCTGCTGATTCTTTTTCTTCTCACCCGTCACACCATCGGATTTATAGATCCAATGCGCAGCCACACCGTCTTCAGCATACTGATGCATGGCCTGGGTGCGGATCTGCACTTCAATCCGGTGACTTCCCGGCCCGATCACCGTGGTTTGTAACGATTGATAGCCGTTGGGTTTTGGCAGGGCGATATAATCTTTAAACCGACCCGGAACAGGTGGATAAAGGCTATGAATAATTCCCAACGCGTGATAACACTCCGCCGTATCTTTTACGATCACACGAAAAGCAACCAAATCATACAACTGGTCAAAATCCACATGTTTGCGCTTGATCTTTTCGTGAATACTGAACAGATGTTTCATGCGCCCGTATATCGTCGCATCCAACTTTTCACGCTGCAAAGCCTCTTGCAGCAAAACCTCAATCTGAGATCTTGTCTTATCCAGAAAGGTCAGATTTCCCCTGAGTTTCCCAAGCACCTCCTGATAGGCCTCAGGCTCCAGATAGGAAAAAGCAATATCATCCATTTCCTGCTTAATCCAGTGAATACCAAGCCGATGTGCCAGCGGCGCATAAATTTGCATCGTTTCATTGGACGTGGAGACTTGTTTACGGCGAGGGACAAAACCGAGTGTGCGCATATTATGCAAACGGTCAGCCAGCTTCACCAGTAACACTCGAATATCTTTAGCTGTGGCCAGCAGCATTTTCCTGAAGTTTTCAGCCTGCTTGTGTTCAGAAGACTGAAACTGGATTTTTCCGATTTTCGTCACACCATCAACCAGATGGCCGACGTCATCACCAAAACGCGCACGGATATCTTCCAGCGTCACGTGTGTATCTTCAACGGTGTCATGCAAAAGTCCGGTTGCAATCGTATCAACATCAAGCTTCAGGCTGGCCAGAATATTCGCCACACCAAGCGGATGATTGATGTATAACTCACCAGACTGTCGATGTTGCTCGGCATGAGCCTGAGCAGCAAACACGTAAGCCCGATTTATCAAATTGATATTAGCATCGGGGTCATAGGATTTAATTTTTTCAGTAATCTCGAAAATTCGGCTCATGCATAGCCTCTAATGCAGAATACCCACGGTATTTTGGGTGTGCTCAAGCGTTTGGATGTATTTATGCGAAGTGGCTGCCACTGGCCCGCCACCCACATCAAATCCAGCGTATTTGGATTTACGCAACCCCGTCTTCAACAGCTCTTTGATGCTGACGCATCTGCTCATCTACCTGAGCAAGCGTTTCCCAGGAAACCAGACCTTCGCCCATTTCTCTCAGCGCCTGAACGGTGGGTTTGTGTCCTTCATCTTCAAGTAGCAACGGCATACCGTTGAGCACCTGACGAGCACGTTTGGCAGCTAGCACTACCATTTCAAAACGATTAGGGTAATAACGAACGCAATCTTCAACTGTTACTCGAGCCATGTGTTTTCACACCTCCGAAAAAAATGAAATCATATCAAGACAATCCGCTTTGTCACCAAAGCGAATCTATTCACCTGTTAATTTTCCCCGACAGGTAATCCTTTCCAGCAATTGCAAAGCCTCGGCAAAATCCTCATTAATAATTTTAATGTGCGCTTCATCGGCATGCGAAATTTCCATTTCTGCAGCAGCCAGACGTTGTTCCACCACCTGTTCATCATCCTGAGCCCGCCCAACCAATCGTTTTCTCAGCTCTTCAATCGATGGTGGAAGAATAAAAATTCGTATTGCCTGAGGCATCCGCAACGCAACCTGAGCTGCTCCCTGCCAGTCTATTTCAAGAAGCACATCATCACCGGCTTCAAGTATACGTTCAATATCGGCCTGCCGCGTACCATAAGTATTCCCATGCACCTGAGCCCATTCGAGGAACATCCCCTCACGTTGCTGTTGACTGAAAGCTTCAGCCGTTAAAAAAAAGTATTCCCGTCCGTTTTGCTCACCCGGACGAGGGGCACGAGTCGTGCTGGAGATCGACAACTTTAAATCAGGACAACGCTCCAACAATGCTGTACACAAACTGGACTTTCCCGCTCCGGAAGGCCCGGAGACAACAAACAACCGACCACTCATTGTAATCTCCCCGTTAACACACGATATTTTTCCAGCAATGCAGCATGGCTTTCAATACCTGCAGGATTCACCGGAATACAATCCACCGGACAGACCAACTGACATTGCGGTTCTTCAAAATGCCCTACACATTCAGTACAGCGATCCTGATCAATTTCAAATATCTCATCACCCTCATATATTGCCACATTCGGACATTCCGCTTCGCAGACTGCACAATTAATGCAATCATCGGTGATTATTAGTGCCATAATTAACCTCGTCCCACTTCTCGATCCAAATCACCACTTTTGAGTCTGGCCTGATATTCCTTCAAGGCAGCTGCCACTTTCCCCTGCAATAAATATAAGCCGATAAAATTTGGAAACGCCATCGACAACATCAACAGATCGCTGAAATTGAGAATATTCCCTGCACTGATCAAACTCGCCAGTATAATCACCATGACAAACAAAATACGATACAACATCGAAAACCTTTCTCCGAACATATAGGTCCAGCACCGCTCACCATAATATGACCATGAAATCATCGTCGAATATGCAAACAAGATTACGGAGATCGACAGTAACACAGGAAACCATGAAATCACCGAACCAAAGGCCACCGCTGTCAGAGCTGCCCCCTTGCTCGCTTCAACCAATGCATGATGCTCAGGAGCATTCCAGACGCCGGTCAGAATAATCACTAATGCTGTCATCGTACAGATCAACACTGTATCGATAAACGGTTCGTATAAGGCAACAAAACCCTGACGCACCGGATATCGCACTGATGCAGCAGAATGGGCAATGGCCGCTGATCCGATGCCTGCTTCGCTGGAAAAGGCCGCGCGCTGAAAACCAACCACCAGCACACCGATCAGACCACCGGCCACCGCATCCGGAGCAAATGCATCGTGTACTATCGTCATCAATGCAGCGGGCACATCGTTCATGTGAAACAGAATAATATATAAACACGCAGAGACATAAATAAACACCATCGTTGGTACGATAGCTTCGGCTGCTCTGGCAATAGATCGAATACCGCCAATAATCACCAGAGCCACGGCTCCACCCATAAAAACACCAAACACCCAAGGGTACTGTTCAAAGAATGGCAACACATTTTGTACTGCTCCCAAAGCCTGGGATACTTGAAATGCATTACCTCCCCCCATCGAAGCCCCAACACAAAACAGGGCAAACATCGTCGCCAACACTGACCCCAGCTTTGTCCAACCACACTCGGAAAAACCTTTCGATAGATATTCCATAGCACCACCGAGTACGTGACCGTCGGGTCGGAATTCACGATACATCTGAGCCAGCGTCACCTCAGTAAATTTGGCGGTCATGCCAAAAAATCCAGCTACAATCATCCATAACGTAGCGCCCGGCCCGCCAACACTGATGGCAATTGCCACGCCTGCAATATTTCCAAGTCCGACTGTAGCCGACAAAGCCGCACTAAGCGCCTGAAAAGGTGTTACTTCACCCTGGTCGGTAGCAGACTGATATTTACCGCGAATCACCTGAAATGCATGCCCCATCATGCGCAAATTCACAAAGCCGAAACGGATTGTGAGATACACCGCACCAACCACCAGCCAGCCGACAATAAATGGTATTTTCGCTTCACCCGGCATCACGTCAAAAAACACCACCGAGTCCATCAAGCCATTCAACTGACCAAAGAAATTGTCCACATCGCCGGCAATTTCAAATGCTTCCGCTGAAGTTGCCAGCAGGTTCGAGCAAATAACCAGCCCTAAAACTACGCTCCATTTCATCACAAGCCCCCCATCCCTCTTCCGAGCACATGCTGCACAATATTTATCATCCCTGCAAAACCATCAGACCAAATCATCAGATTAGAAAAAGCAGTCATACACCCTGACACCGCGCGAACATGATCATAAGCGTTGGCTTTTCTGCTATAAAAAAACACCCTTGAAAACAAGATATGTTTATAAATTCAAAAGATATCTTCGGCCGATAAGCATATCTCCATTTGTTGTAGAGCACATCTTATTAAATATGGAGATTAACCACCCCTATTTATTCCTGTTCATTTCTATACCTGAAGTTTCACCGTTTTTTTAAGCTATTTTAGTCAAGTTGGCATGAAAATTTCTTCGCAATTTTGATGCTAAAAATAATCGTTATATAACAGTAGGTTACATCTATATTAACTTGTTTCCGGCAGCTCCGTCATGTAGAATATTTCAGCGTAAGCTATTGATATTTATGCCAAAAGGAGCCTTCCCTATGTTTATTTTACATC
>Ga0210037_1000440_pt1 | contig 31197 bp, 30 predicted proteins | sample CryGey08umfilter_3_FD_185451 | JGI IMG/M metagenome (GOLD analysis project Ga0210037, IMG submission 185451) | Groundwater microbial communities from aquifer in Utah, USA - Crystal Geyser 4/9/14 0.8 um filter (SPAdes) (version 3) | ecosystem: Environmental > Aquatic > Deep subsurface >...
TTTCTTTTCCATTTTTGGGAGAAAAAACCGCGCGCAAAATCCGAAATCGTAAAGAAACTTCTCTCTGGATACGGCGATCCGCCAGTGGGCGGAGCGCAACGGCGGGACGGCTTCCATTATTCTGGATTCTCTGCGAAATACATTCGAACTTCGTCCAATATGCTCCGCAAATTTTCGAAATTCATTGGACGAATTTCGAATGTATTTTGAAAGCAACCCCGATACCGACTGATCGCACGCGCAGAGCGCGTGGTGGAAGGAAAGAGTGTTTTTCTTTCGGGGTTCTGCCTTCCAAGTATTCGGGCAGGTGGCGGAACAATGCGGACGAAGTTTTGGCAAAACTATTTTTTGGGGAAAGGATTTGCCGAAACTTCGGCTCATTTGTTTTTAAATTTGGATATCGCAAGCGGAGGAGGAGAGGTCTGGGGAGAAATCCTCCGCTTGCTCCTCTTTTTGTTTTGGCAAAATTCCAATTCCAACTTTTTTTCGCCGCCGCCAAATTTCGTATTTCGCTTTGCGAAATGCGCCGCCAAGAAGGAATTTGTGTTTGTCCCACCCACCCATGCGCACACAACAAAAACTCCCTTGTAAAAATTAAAGAAAAGATGTATTCTAATGATATGATTTCAATATAAGTTCGCATGACACTATTTTATCATAGCAGTATTATAATACAAGTATGGCACAAGAGAATAAAATCGGCAAGAACATAAAGAAACTAAGACAAGCCAAGGGATTGTCGCAAGATCGTCTTTCAAAAGCGGCGGATGTTTCTTATAATTCAATCATCAAACTTGAAACTGGCGGGATTACTAACCCTACCATTGAAACTTTGCAAAAAATCGCCAAAGCGTTAGATGTTTCGGTCGATGATTTAATAAAGTAAATTACAAAAAACATGAAAATGGAACAGTCAAAATTTATAAAAGATTTTTCCAAACAAGAATCATCTGAAGAACGAACGCAACTTGCTCAAGAAATTCTTGAAAAGCGAACCAAACATTTTGAGGATAAAAAATCTATCGAAGCCAAGGAACAAGAAAAGAGCGAGGCAGTCAAACAATTAGAAGCATTAAAAAGCCAAATTGAAACTTACGATGACGCTTCATTTTTTGTAAAAATTAAGGATTTTTTTGCGATCAAAAAAATTGAGCGCGAACTTCAATTACAACTTGGCAAACAAGCTTCCATTGAAGAAGAATTGAACAAGTCAATTTCTGGCAGACAGGATTTAGACGAAACAAAATTAATGGTTACTAATTTCTATGCTGGCGAAAAAAAGAAATGGGCAGAATCACCATATTCAAAAGAAGATATTGCTCAAAATTTTACAGAAGAACACCTTTCGTCGCTTTTAACGGAAGACTATGTAGATCTTCTCAAACGTTTTCCTGGCGAAATGCTAACGCATGTCACCCGACATGGCGTTCGTGATCATGCAGATCTGGGCAACCACACAAAAGGTATCGGCGAATATAGTGATACTCTAAATACTGTATTGGGCAAAAAAGAGTTAAAATCGGCTATTGGTATTGCACTTCAGGAAGAAACAAAAGAAGATGCAGTAGCAAAATATTTAAAATTGGATAATTGTCCCAATCGTAAAGCTGCGCTTGGACGAATTCATGGACAATTTAAATCCGCAGTAATTGGTGATCCGCATGCTTTTGCTGATTCAAGTGCAATTCATCTTGCCGCCGAAGAAGTTGCAGATAGTTTCTATGGTTCAGAAAGAGGTAATGAAATTTTTTTCGCATTTCCATCAGCAATGGTTGCTTCACAATATGAATTTTCTGGTGATCTATCAAAAGCTGGAAATAATAACGATCAATTTGTTTGGCCTGATGTTGAAAAGGGTCTCCCGCTCGACGCTGGCATAGCATTTATTCCTGAAGACGCAAAAGTTGACCGAGAAAATGGATCTAAATATTATTTAGATCAGAATAAAAAAACTCTGCCTTCAGAAGGAATTGATGAGATTTTAAAAGCCAGATTTGGAGAAAAACCAGGCTTTGTTCAAGATTTAGTTAGAGAAGCAGAGAAAGCAGACGGCCTTGAACCTACCGAACAAATTAAAAAAATACAAGAAGTATTTAGAGATTACGGAATTCAAAATATGGATTCGGCAAAATGTCTCACTGACAAAAATTTGCGTCAAAAACTAGTCGAGACTTGGGGTACAGAAGACGAAAAAAGCAAGTATGAGGAAATTTTAACAAAGCATTTCCAAGATAGCGACTTGAGCCCGTATAAACTTGCTGAAAATCCTGTATCTTCTCAGCAATATTGGGAAGAATATTTTCAAAAACATCCAGAAGCACGACCAAAGCATATTGTATATTATGCAGGTGGAGATCCGACAAAAGCATTGTATAAATGGCGAGAGAAAAATGGAATAAGCAAAAGGAGTGGCGAATCAAATTTAGGTTTTTCAGAAAACGAAGTTTCGAAGAAGACTAAAAACGAAGACGAGACACAACAACGATTTGTTTCTATTGCGCATAAATTGATTGACAAGCGCTTCCCATCAACTGATAAAGTTCCCAGTTATGAATGGAGTTGGAATGATTGATTATGGAACTGGTGGCGCGCCAGTTTTAATGGCACGAAATTTGGCGGCGGCGAAAAAAAGTTGGAATTGGAATTTTGCCAAAACAAAAAGAGGAGCAAGCGGAGGATTCCTCCCCAGACCCCTCCTCCTCCGCTTGCGACATCCGAATTCAGAAAAAAGGAATCAGCCGAAGTTTTGCGGAATCCTTTCCCCAGAAAATTGTTTCCGCAAAACTTCGTCCGCATTGTTCCGCCACCTGCCCGAATACTTGGAAGGCAGAACCCCGAAAGAAAAACACTCTTTCCTTCCACCACGCGCTCTGCGCGTGCGATCAGTCGGTATCGGGGTTGCTTTCAAAATACATTCGAAATTCAAAACTGGACAAAGTTCTAATTTCGTCCAAAAGGCACCGCAGTGAACGAAGTGAACAAGGAACAAGAGGATGAGAAGTTTATGCCCCGAAGGGGTAAATCCTCTGAAATAATTATGACCACACAAAATCAAGTCATTACCAAAATAGCAATATTCCAGAAAAAGGAAGTCTATAAAGCCTCCAAAAGATATTTTTCTTTTCCTCTTCTTATTCTTTCTTCTGGGAAGATTTGATTCTATTCCTCTTTTTTCTTTATTTAAAAACCTTTACGATAAGCCAAAAATATGATATTCTAGAAGAAGAATAGAAGTCTTTCTTTTCTTTCTGAAAACGTATTCAATCACATTAAAACGAAAAAATATGAGCACGAGCACGAATAATACAATAGGCGTTATTGGACTCTCTGTGATGGGAGCAAACATCGCTATGAATATCGCAGACCACGGATTCAACGTTTCAATATACAATCGATCTCCAGAGAAAACGAGGGATGCTATAAAGATGTATACTGGGGGAAAAATGATTCCTTTTTTTGATTTGAAAGAGTTTATTGAAAGCCTCGAGAAGCCACGAAAAATTCTTCTTATGGTCAAAGCTGGCGAAGCAGTTGATACTCTTCTTTCTCAACTCACTCCCCTTCTTACAAAAGGCGATATCATTATCGATGGGGGGAACTCTTTTTTTAAAGACACTATCAGAAGAGAGCAACAGCTCAAAGAGCAAGGACTCTTCTTTGTTGGAATGGGAGTTTCGGGAGGAGAAGAAGGCGCTCGCCGAGGACCATCGCTTATGCCTGGTGGATCGAAACAGGCATGGGAAAGCCTCAAGCCCATTCTCAAATCTATTTCTGCTAGAGATTTTCACCAAGGAGACTGTGTTATTCATATCGGGGAAAACGGTTCTGGACATTATGTAAAAATGATTCACAACGGAATTGAATATATCGATATGCAACTCATTGCAGAGACATATTGGATTATGAAGGAAGGTCTTCGTATGTCAAATGAAACAATCGCAGAAACATTCAAGCAATGGAATGAGGGGCGACTAAACTCTTTCTTGATAGAAATTACAACAAAGATTTTGCAAACAAAAAATAAATATGGTGAATATGTCCTTGATACTATTTTGGACAGCGCTGGAAGCAAAGGGACAGGGAAATGGACCTCCGAAGAAGCTCTGGAACTCGGAACACCATCTTTTGGTTTTATGGCAGCAGTGCTCGCACGATATGCATCAGCACACAAGAAAAAAAGAGTCCTTCTTTCGAAAACATTTGAAAAAAAGATTACAGAAAAAACAAATATCTCTCTTGTTCAACTCGAAGAAGCCCTCTATGTATCGAAGATTTTAGCATACACACAAGGATATGAGCTTCTTGTAGAAGCTGCAAAAACATACGATTGGAAACTGGACCTGAAAGAGATTTCACGGATATGGGAAGGTGGATGCATCATTCGTGCACATTTTCTCGAAGAATTGGAGAATGCATTTCTTGAAGAGAACACAAAAACATCCATCATCCTCGCTTCCGCCTTCAAGCAAACGATTCTTTCTGGAATAGATAGCCTTCGTTATGTAGCCCAGAAGTCTATTGCATGTGCACTTCCTATCCCAGCATTCCTTTCTGGAATCACCTATTACGACAACATAACAAATGAGAAAGTAAGCGCGAATATGATCCAAGCACAACGTGATTTTTTTGGGGCACACACATTCCAAAAAGAAATTGACGGTGAATACACTCATCATCAATGGGAAGTATAATCATTGACTCTACGAAATTGGACACTATTTTTTGGAAACATCTCGATACTACTTATGAATGTGATTCTTTTATTGGTGAGAAAATTTCAGAGCGTATCAAAAGCGTACAAGAGCGACCAATCCTTCTTCTCCTCTCCGGAGGAAGTTCATTTGCTGTCCTCGATTTCATTCATACTGACAACTGGAAGAACATAACCATCACAATGATTGACGAACGATTTGAAAAAGAGAATACGCACAATAATTTCAGTCAACTCGAACGCACAGACTGGTACACTCATACGAAAAAAAATGGAGCAACGTTTCTTTCTACAAAAATTCAACCCGCAGATACTCAAGAAATAATGGCTCATAGATGGGAAAATAGTATTAAATCGTGGCAGAAGGAAAACCTCAATGGTACGCTTATCGCGTTGTTTGGTATTGGCGCTGACGGGCATACAGCAGGCATCTTTTCTTACCCGCAAGATCAAAAACTTTTTGAAAATTTGTTCCTCGGCAATCGCCTCATAGTCTCATATGATGCTTCTGGGAAAAATGAATTCCCTTCTCGAGTAACGACCACCCATACATTCCATCGTCTTATCTCATACGCATATATTTCTCTCAAGGGAGAAGAAAAACAACAAATGTTGCAAAGACTTATCCAGCACAAAGCACTCCTCCATGAATTACCCGCTGAAATCTTTTCATCACTTCCAAATGTAACGATAGGCACCACTCTTAATCTCTGAAACATACACAACATTATGGATATATCTTCTAACAATCAAAAAGAGTTCGTCCTCTTTGGGGCGAGTGGCGACCTTGCGAAAGAAAAACTGTACCCTGCGCTATTCGATGTTTTTCAACCAACAGATACGATTCGCTATATAGGATATGCCCGAACAGTCATCAGAAACGATGCCTTCAAAAAAATAGTACGGGATTCTGTTTTGAAGAAGTACCCAGAGGCAGATGCAAAAAAACTCGATATATTCATCGATCGTTTTGAATATTGTTCTGGTACATATGATGCTCATGGCATTGAACAATTGAAACGAAACAGCTCAACGGTCGATCGATACTACTACCTTGCTCTCCCTTCGAGCTACACTCTTCTGAAAGATATTGTTGATGGACTCAGTGTTCATGGATTGAATAAAAAAAGTATTATCGTTTTAGAAAAACCATTTGGTTCTGATAAGCTCTCAGCAAAAAGACTCAACGAACTCTTGCTCAAACATTTCTCTGAAGATCAAATTTACCGTATAGATCATTATCTTGCCAAAGATCTTGTGCAAGACATGCTCGCAATGCGCTTTGCAAATCCAATATTTTGGCCCATCTGGAACAATACATATATAGAGTCAATCACTATTTCTATCAAAGAATCTGAAGGTATCCGCGACAGAGGACAGTATTATGATCAAGCTGGGGCCATAAAAGACATGATTCAAAACCATGCTATGCAACTCCTTGCCTTCACTGTTATGGATCAGCCAAAAAGTCTTTCCGCGTCGGCAATTCATAAGGAAAAAATACGTATATTCGAAAATATACAACTCTTTAACAATGATACTCTTCATACGTTAGCTATCGGACAATATGAGGGATATCGAAACGAACAGCATATTCCAGCTGATTCAATGACAGAAACATATGCATCAATGACTGTTGAAATAGACGTACCCGAATGGAGAGGTGTTCCTATACGAATAGTTTCTGGGAAGAAGCTTGATGAAAAAACAACAGATATTATCATAACATTCAAGAAGACAAATTCTAATCTTTGGGAAAAAGAAGGCTGCCAAATAGAAAGAAATCAAATACGTATCAATGTCCAACCACATAATGATATTCACCTTCGATTAAATTCTGAATTTAATTCTACTCAAAAATGCGCTCTTCCCATCAATCTCCATTTCGGATTCAAAGACAATAAACATCTCCTGAAAGACCCTTACGAAAATGCTCTTCGTGACTTATTCAATAATGATCAATCTATATTCATAGGGTCACAAGAAATTCTTCTCGCCTGGAAATTCATAGACACTGTCTTGGAGACGCTTAATATTTCACGTGCAAAAAACCTCGAAATATATGACCATCTCCATTTGCCTCGAACAGAACAACTGTAGACAAGAATCTTTCCTTTGAAAAATGAGGGGAAAGAAAGTTTACCCACATTATAGCCATACAGAGGCGTGAGGGGTTTACTTTAAGCCAAAATCGTGATATTGTATCTGTAAAGAGTTCATTTTGTTTTATGTTTAATTTTATCCAAACGCTCTCCCCATTTTTTCTGTATGGTTTTCTCGGGGCACTTCTTATAGGTGAAATCCTCCTTTTGGTGCTCATCGTGAGTTTATTTATCCAAAATAAACGCCTCAAAAAGAAGTTACACCTCTTCTTTTCTGGAAAAGAAGGAAAAGATCTCGAAAAGGTGCTCATTGACCAGCTCCATGAGACAAAGGCGCTCGATCAGGAAATCCAAGAACTTTTTGAAATCTCCAATCAGTTACGCGACCTCGGAATGAGAAGTGTCCACAAAACCGCTCTTCTCCGTTTCAATCCTTTCAAAGAGGTGGGCGGAAATCAGAGCTTCTGTATCGCATTCCTCGATGGCAAGAACTCAGGATGTGTCCTTTCCTCACTGCATACCAGAGAAGGTACTCGTGTCTATGCAAAACCGGTCATCTCAGGAAGAGAAGGTGCTTTCCCTTTCACAGAAGAAGAGAAATCCACCATTACCCAAGCAATCAGTGGGAAATCATCGGTTCTATAATTCTTTTTTATTTTCATTTTATACACAATATCTATGGCAGAAGCACACGCAGAAAAAACAGTCGACAAAAAAATAGCACTCCCCTCTTCTGTCACTGTGAAGAAACTGAGTGAACTGCTCCATTTGCCAGTAGCGACTATCATCACTGAGCTGATGAAGAATAATATTCTCGCAAGCATCAACGAGGAAATTGATTTTGATACGGCAAGCATCATCGCCTCAGACCTCGGTCTCGAAACCGAACCAGCCGAAGAAAAAACAGAAGCTGGTCGCCTCAGTATCGAAGGCCTCAACAAACTCCTCGAAGAAGAGAAAAATTCAGGGAAAAATCTATCCCCTCGCGCCCCTATCGTAACTATTTTGGGACACGTCGATCATGGCAAGACCACTCTGCTTGATACGATTCGCAAGGCCAACGTCGCAGGAGGAGAAGCGGGCGGTATTACTCAGCATATCAGTGCTTATCAGGTGAAGAAACACAAAAAACTCATCACCTTTGTCGACACTCCAGGGCACGAAGCCTTCTCTGCGATGCGTAAACGCGGTCTTTCTATCGCTGACATCGCTATCCTTGTCGTCGCTGCTGATGATGGTGTGCGTCCACAAACCAAAGAAGTGATTGAATACCTGAAAGAGCACAAACTCCCTGTCATCGTCGCTATCAACAAAATCGACAAACCTGATGCCAAACCAGAAAGAGTGAAACAAGAACTCGCCGAACACGGCATCCTTTTCGAAGAATGGGGAGGTGATACGATGTGTACCGAAATTAGCGCCAAAGGTAACATCAACATCGACAAACTTCTCGATAATATTCTGCTCTTAGCCGAAGTAGAAGATTTTCGTTCCGATATGAAACGTGATGGATTTGCCATCGTTCTCGAATCCAACCTCGATCCACAGAAAGGTCCTGTGGCCACTGTCCTCGTCCGTACTGGTACCCTCAAAGTCGGTCAAGATGTCATTGCTGGTAATGCTTTCGGCCGTATTCGTCGTATTGAGGACTTCACCGGAAAAAGCATAGAGAAAGCTGAACCATCAGTACCGGCCACCATCTACGGATTCAATGCACCTCCGCAAGTCAACGACATTGTACAAGTAGTTATCGGCAAGGGTACTGGTCGCGCACAAGCCAAAGAAAACAGCACGAAGAAAATGACCAAGATTCAAGACGAAGAAAATAATAAGAAAAAAATATCATATATTCTCAAGGCTGATGTGCAGGGATCACTCGAAGCTATCGAGCAAATATTAGGTGCTATCAAATCTGATGAAGTAGGACTCGAACTCATCTTCTCAGGTGTCGGAGCTATCACTGAGTCTGATATTCGTATGGCAGAGAGTGCTCATGCTCTGGTCATCGGTTTCAACAGCGAACCAACCTCAGTAGCCAAAAGAATGGCAGAAGGAAGCAAAATCACTATCGAAACATTCAACATCATCTACAAACTTGTCGAGCGTATCAAAGAAAAATTGACTGACTTACTCGAACCAGAAACCGTCCGTACTGACTCTGGTCGTCTCTCTGTTCTCGCCATATTCAAAACTGGCAAACACGATATGATTGTCGGTGGACGCGTAAGTGAAGGAAAAATGCTCCGCGGATCCCTTCTCGAAATCAAGCATGATGACGAAATCGTAGGCAAAGGCAAGATGCAGAACCTTCAGTACAACAAACAAAATACCGATGAAGTCAATCAGGGCAATGAATGTGGAGTTGTCTTCGAAGGCAATGTAAAAATCCAAGTCGGTGATACGCTTATCTGCTACAAAGAGGAATTAAGAAAACGCACCCTGCAATAAATCTACCATCATCACTACTCTGTCATTCCTGCGCCCGCCCGCATCGACATTCTAAGCATTTCTGGCAGGAAGGCGGGAATCCAACTTCCATATAAAAACAGCAGATAATCTGCTGTTTTTAACTACTCACTACAATATTTTTTTACTGACTCACATATGTCCTTACTTCTCCATCTTCATCTATTTTCACAAATTGCTTTCTCAATTGTTCATTTGAATAATTTTCCCCAACATACTTTACCCATCTTTTATTTTGAGGACTTGTTGCTGCGATAGCTTCTGCAATACGATCATTGGTATACCATGCCTTTGGAATCTGACTTTTGAAACCTGAAAGGTCACCTGTATATTTTCCAATTTCCGTTGCATGATCTGTCGCTATTTTCATTTCTTCCTCAGTCGCCTCGTTGGAAAGCACTCGATCAAACAATTTCACACGTGCCTGCTCAAAAGTTCTATTGTGGTTAACCATTTTTTGATATTTCTTTTTATAATCAGGATCATTCGGACTAAACTCCTCATTCAACGACCCATCACTTTTAATAAGTGCTGTTAAGTCTTCAGGATTCATTCCATAAATTTCTTCTGTTGTTTTCTTCTCCTGAGATTCTACAACCATCTCTCCTGCTTTTACTTCAGTTGCTGGTTGCATTTCTGCTCCTATATTTCCACTCTTGATCCGTTCTGCCAAAGCATCTGCCTGAGCCTGATCTGTCTCTGATTGTACCCGAACTTGTTCTGCTATAGCCTGTGGAGTTTCTGTGGCTGCTACAGGCGTAGATGTTTTTTCTCCTTCTTCTCCTTCAAGCGGTACCAATTCCAAACCTCCAGCCAAACGAGTAGCCACTTCTTCAGGTGTTTCCGTCACTGGTTTTGTCGGTGTTTCTCCAAAATTTGGCATAACAATATCGTTAGAAATTTATACATTCTCATTTTACCCCCCCCGATAACTCCAGTCAAATGGCACTTTTTTCTACATAAAGATATTTTCACTCCTCTTTTCCTTCTTCCCATCTCTCTCCTCCTCCACCTTCTCTCCTCCACCTCTCCCTTACGCGTACCAATTAACCACGACCGTGGTTTATGTGCTATACTAACAAAAAGAGAAAACAATAACAAGTAAATAAGTCAGTAGTAAAAAAATTATTATTCTCTGTTAAATTTATAATCACTGTCTATGCAAAAACTTGGACCAGCTCAACAGAAAATTCTTCTTCTTTTTCTCGGAGGTGTTGCTCTTGGCTGTTCCGCATCACCAACACAATATTATTCTACACTTCGAAAAATCAGAAAAGAATGGCGATGGATACAACAACAGAGTTTCAACAGATCTCTTCGTTCATTACACAAACAAAAACTTCTTGAGGAAATATATCATAAAGATGGTACAATATCTCTTAGACTTACCGCTGATGGACGTGCCCGCGCGAACTTTTTTCAACTCTTCGGGAGTACAATAAAAATCAAGCAACAGAAAAAATGGGATGGGTTATGGCGAATCGTCATGTTTGATGTACCAGAAGAAAAGCGTCTTTTCCGAGATATTCTTCGAAATCATCTGAAAAATATAGGATTCAAAGAACTTCAGCATAGTGTTTTTGTGTTCCCTTATCCTTGCGAAAAAGAAATATCGTCACTCGTCAAACTCTATACTGCGATTCCTTATGTAAGAATCATCACCGCAAAAACTATTGATAACGAATCAGAAATAAAACGCTCTTTTTTCAAAAAAGAACCGCCCCAATAATCAGTACCGATTATCAACGACCGTATATTATTGGTACGTATGGTAATTGATTATAGAGAGTATTCGTTACAAAAAGGAAGGGATCAAGAAATATTTATTTAGACTGCATATACCTCATAGAGATGCCTCGTTCAGACTACGAGCTTCAAAGCTTAATAAAATGTCATATTCAGCCTGCATGTTGGCAAAAAGAAGAAAGACAGGTACACTTCTTATACATATTATTTCTATGATTAATAAGATTCCACAACCGGTTGTTGATATCATCGAAACCTTGCAAAAGGCTGGTTTTGAGGCGTTTATCGTCGGAGGATGTGTACGAGATATCCTTCTCAAGCGAATCCCCAAAGACTGGGACATTACCACGAGCGCTGTGCCCGAAGAAATTATGCGGATTTTTCCTGATAGTTTCTACGAGAATGAATTTGGTACTGTCGGTGTAAAAGTACCGAGATTTATGGAAACGACTGACTCTACACACGAGAACCTTCTACGCAATCCTAAAGAAAAGGACAGTGAGGCAATCAGGGATATCATCGAAGTCACAACGTATCGTACCGAAGGGAAATACGAAGATAATCGTCACCCGAGTGATGTTCATTTCACGCTTTCTCTCAAAGAGGATCTCGCTCGTCGTGATTTTACGATGAATGCTCTGGCATATGGACCAAGAGGCGATGAATGGAAACTCATCGATATTTTCTCAGGAGCAGATGATATTGAAAAGAAGATTATCCGTACTGTCGGCAGTCCCGCTGAACGTTTCAGTGAAGATGCTCTCAGACTTATGAGAGCGGTACGTTTCTGGTCAGAACTGAGGAATCCTGCGAAGCTGGATACATCGAAAAACTGGCAGATTGAGAAGGAAACAGACGAAGCGATACAAAAGCTCTCAGAGAACCTCGCTTCTATTTCACAGGAACGAATTCGTGACGAACTCTCCAAAATAATTCTCTCAAACAGTCCGAGCGAAGGAGTACAAATGCTTCACGATACACATCTCCTCCGATTCATCATTCCCGAACTCGAACTCGGTATCGGCGTCAGTCAAAACCTGCATCACATCTACACTGTTTGGGAACACAATCTCCGTGCTCTCGCAACCTGCCCGTCGAAGAAACTAGATGTACGCCTAGCTACCCTCCTGCACGATGTCGGCAAGCCCGCAACGAAACGTGGCAATGGACTACACTCAACATTCTACAATCATGATCACGTCGGTGCACGCATCACCGAGAAGATTCTTACGCGTCTTCATTTCTCCAAAGCCATTATCAAGAAAGCGACGATGCTCGTCGATAACCACCTCTTCTATTACAATGTCGATGAAGTAACGGAGGCTTCGGTGCGTCGTCTCATCAAACGCGTCGGCCTCGAAAATATGGACGACCTTATGGCTGTGCGCATCGGTGATAGACTGGGTTCTGGTGTGCCAAAGGGGAAGCCGTACAAACTCCGTCATCTCGAATATATGATCGACAAGGTTTCCAAAGATGCGATCTCTGTCAAAATGCTCGCCATCAAAGGTACTGATCTCATTTCAGTATTACACATTCCTGCTGGCCCACAAATTGGTGCTCTGCTCGATGTGCTTCTCGCAGAAACCATCGAAAATCCCCTTCTGAATACCAAAGACACACTTCTCGCGCGAGCCGAAATCCTGAAAGATAGTCCTCTCGAGACACTCCGCGAGCTGGCCAAAGAAAAGATTGACGAAAAACGAAAAGAGGAGAACAATCAAATAAAGAAGAAACACTGGGTCGAGTAAAAAATCGGGGCATCGCCCGCCAGAGGCGGGTAAATATACCGGAGTGTCGTATAGTGGTATTACGCGCGATTCGGGTTCGCGTAATCTGGGTTCGATTCCCAGCACTCCGACTACAGAGATAAAAGAAGGGTATGAAAATTATTGTAGACGCTATTCAAGAAAATCCACTCTCCCTGATGCGCAAAGCAGGGTATGTTTTTCAACATCAAGAAAACGATGAGATGAGTTTCGTACGAGTATTTGCAAGCGCTGGCTATCCCCGCTTCCACTCCTATACAAAACTTGATAAGATGACTCTAACGGTAAACTTTCACCTCGATCAAAAGAAACACACGTACGGCGATGATACTCGTCATCACGGTGAGTATGAAAATGATGGCCCTATGAAAGAAGAAGCAGAAAGACTCATTAAAGTGTTCGGGGAGAAAGCAAGGATAGTATAGAAAGTGGCTGCGGTGGTGGAATGGTATACACGCTAGTCTTAGGAACTAGTTCCGCAAGGAGTGAGAGTTCGAGTCTCTCCCGCAGCACAAATGAAAAACCACCCTGTGTATTTGGGTGGTTTTTTGTTATTATTTTTTTATGATTTATTGACTTTGTCAAAATAGATATCGACGTCGCTGATCCATTTACTGACACTTTCGTTACTGTGTCCATCACAGTTCCAACCGCATTTCCACACAATAAATTCTTCAGGTGTCACTAGCCCATACTTATTCACAAGTGTATCAATACGTGCACCGACAACACGGATAGCTTCCTTGGGGCTTCCGAAACAACCGTGTCCCATTTCTATCCCTCGACTTCCTGCTCCACGATACCCCCAATAGTTATAACAATCCTTTCCCTCTTCATCGACAGGTACGCGCTTACCCCAGTTACTTTCTTTCTTGGCAATCGCCACAAGGAAAGCAACACTCGTCTGGTTATGCGTCGCAATATATGGAATCATTCTCTTGATAGGATATCCATCGACCAGCGATTCCATATGTTTTTCCAACACCGTTTTCGTATGCATCGGCGCTGATGCGATTTCGATTTTACTTACACTAGCGCAAGCACTATACAGAAGCCCAGTGATAAGCACCCCAACAGAAAGAAATATCGAAAGGAACACTCCTGATGAAAGTGTCTGATATACCTGCCTCGCAGGCTGTTTTATTGATTGTATAATGAAATATGAGTGTTTCATAATTTTTATATTGGCTGAGATAAAGCCTAAAGAAAGAAAAAACGGATACCATTGTGGCACCCGTCTCTTATTTCTTCGACGAGGCTCGCCTGACTCCTGTCGAGGCGGCCCGTTTATTTCATTCTACGTCTATTATAGCACATCCAAAGCAAAAAAGCAACCACCGTCGCTCACGAGCGACGGTGGTAAATCCTAAATACTACAAACCGTTAATTCTTCATAAAAAATAATTCTCCACTCAAGCTCTTAGGGCAACTATAAGTTTCGTAAGCATGGTTCTCGATTCTTATCGAGATTACGGAAGTTACATTAGGAGAATTTCCGCTGGGAAATTCTCTGTGCCCCAAAGGTTGAGATGGGGAAGTATTTTTCGAAAAATCAGATATTTTCTTTGAGATCAATACTAGCAAGAAAAGAAGCGCGTGCTGAACCTTTGAGCGTGCGTGATCCACCAGGTTTCAGTGCTCCAAGATGTATTCCCATAATACGGGTACGAACAAGTTTCTCTACAGTCAGATGTACGGTGTCGAGCATCCGTCTGATTTGATGTTTCTTTCCTTCGGTCAGAATGATGACTAATGTATGAGGTCCGAGTATTTCTACTTTCTTCGCTGAAAGTATCTCCCCCTCACTTTCGATACCAGCTTCGAGAATATTTTTCACGCTGGCTAATGCTTTTTCCCTGACGGTCACGACGTATTCTTTCTCGTGAGCGAAGCGTGGGTGGAGCAGTCTCTCGGTCACACGTCCATCATCAGTAAGCAAAATGAGTCCTTCAGATGCTTTGTCGAGTCGTCCCATCGGAAAAAGATTGGGAAAGGGTGAAATATCTTTTATCTCACTTTCGTTTTCTTGTGCCGAATGAGTAACAATGCCTCGTGGCTTGTAGTAGGCAACATACACAAAAGCTTTCGATGGATTTTTCTTATTCTTGCGTATCTCGACGTTGACATCGGCACTCATTATTTTGTCACCAAGCTTGGCTTTTTTATCATCAATAAAAACAAGCCCTTTTTCAATGAGCTCATCAACGCCACGACGAGTAGCGAGTCCCCGCAGAGCCAGAAGACGATTGATACGAATAGGAAAGACAATTTTTTCTGCCATAACATTTGATACTTAAGTATTATACTATGACAGATTTCTGAAAAAAAGTCAATTGCCGACAGGTGCGGACGGAGTCCCTCCTGTTTTCTCCTTGTACCAGGCGCGGACGGCAGGGATGAAATTGCGAGAAAGAATACGTACGAGTACGAGAACAAAAACGAGCGTGAGCGAGGTGATATAGAGCATACGCATCCACCATGTTTCAGAATCTGTACCAGACATAAAACCATGCAAGACAAAAAGAAAATATGCGCCCGCAGAAATATAATGAATAGCTCTCCACACCTTTGGAGGAATCTTCGAACGAAACTCCGATGTGAACACAAGAATCAAGATACAGTAAAAGGCGATAATACCCAAAGCCACAGAAATTCCCATATTAAAGCCCAGCGTTGTCGGGAAAGAACGAGTGAGTACAAATGGGACGAGCGCTTCCACAACCTTCATTTTCATAAAGGCATCAAAGAAAAAGCTCGAGAAATGAAGTACTACCGTTCCGAGAGCAAGAAACGATATGAAGCGATGCGTCTCATACGCTGTCGCACCAGGAATAAACTTTGTAAAAGCCCGGGAACTAATGATGAGTCCAAAGACAACTACACCAGTAAGGAGGATGAAGGCAAGGATACCACTAGCGCGACCCAAATACCAGGCAAATTTTTCTGAGCTTCCGAGAAGTCCTGGATCTTCTTTGCTCAGTGCTTGTAAACTCGAACTGCCACTATCGAGAGGATCAGTACCGTCGAGCACCTCTTGACCATCATCCGTACCATCGCCATCAGTATCTGGCAGAGCTGGATCCGTTTGATACACCGTTATTTCTGCCTCATCGGTAAGTCCATCAACATCAGTATCTTTGAGAGCACCAAAAGCAACGATGTTTTGAAAGAAGAACAAAGAGAAAATAATAAGAGAGAATATATTTATTTTATGCTTTCCATTCATAGTGTTCGAAAAAAGAGTTACGAGTTATTGTTTTATTTTCACTGACGAACAGTGCTGGTATTTTTCTCTCTTCTGCGAAAGAAAGTCCTTGATCGAGTCCAAGAATAAGGAGTGTCTTCGCAAGCACATCTGCCATAGTCGCGTTGGGCAAGATGACAGAAACTTGCATCAATCCAGAATGAACACTCTCTTCTGTCGTTGGGTCGATGATATGGTGTTCTTTCTTCCCTTCATGTATCCAGTGCCTCCGACTCAAACCCGAAGTAGCAATAGCCATTTCTGAAAGCAGTACCATTGAGAGAGTCTGCCCTGGATCAAACGGATTTTCAATATCAATAGCAAAAGCATCGAGCCCCTGCATCTTATCTCCACCAAAAGTCATAATATCTCCACCTGCATCTACTATACCATTTGTATATTTTTTTGAAAGGAAACACGCGACTTGGTCGACGATATAGCCTTTACCAATGCCTCCGAAATCAATAAAAACATCTTTTGGTTTCGTAACAGTCTGGTTTTCCTTATCAAATATCAGTTCAGAAAAAACATGACTCAGCTTCTCTGTCTTTGGAAGTGTGCTCCCACTATACCCTACCTTCTCGAGTACAGGTAAAATACTCGGATCAAATATACCCTGTGTTTCTTGGTGGAAAAAAGCACATTTCTGAAGAAGAAGGAAAAGCTCTTCTGAAATTTTCCCTCCTTCTCCGGCATTGAAAACGGAAAGTTCACTCTCTTCTCTGAAGCGACTGAACTTCGCCTCAAAATCACGAAACATCTGAAAGGCAGTAGCAATATCAGAAGACATTTCTTCCTGCGAAAGAGTTTGGGAAAGGAGTTCTACGAAAATATCGGTTTTCATAATCTTCCCCTTCTCTTCGTATCTAGCGGCTACCCATGGTTTCATAAGAGTCGATGATTCCGTTTTCATTTATATCGGTGTCCTCACTATAATAAGAAAAATCATCTTCTCCTTTGTAGAGATCAAAAGCGTTGGCGACCCCATCATCATCGTCATCTGTGAAGTATTCTCTTTCGTGTACCTTCGGATGCGGGTCAATACCATCGAACAATCCGTCTCTATCAGAATCAATCGTGAAAATAGGATCAATGGTTATTTTTACAATAGGCACCAGCACGGTTTTGTATATAGGCTGGGCTTTTTCTACCCTGATACTCTTTGTTTCATAACGATCATCATCATCTTCATCATCATCATCATCTTCATCATCATCGGCATAGGCTATCGGTATCAGGGTATGAAGTGACGACTGCTTCACAGAAAGAAATCCAAAGGAGAAAGATCCAAGAAAAAAGAAGAGAATGAAAATGGGAAAGATATTTTTCTTCATAAGTATATTTTAAGAAGCTTTTGATTTCGTGGTTGCTTTTGGCTTAGAAACTACTGATTTAGTCGTTTGTGAGCTCGCTACATTACTTGAACTCGCTACTGGAACAAGCTGTTTCACGGTTGTCGTCGTTGTCTTCTCATTTTGTTTAACCAAAGCAGGTTGATTTTTTAACAAAGTTTCATACTGACCTTTTGCTTTTTGCATCTCTTGCCTCGCTGCTTCACGACTTTGCGTCAAACCTTCGAGGTACGCCGTGCGAGCATCAGCAGTTTCCTTGGCACTCGCGAGAAACTGTTCTCGTTCAGCTCGTATCTTTGCAATGCGTTTGTCTTCTTCGGCAGCGAGAACCGCAAAAAAAGATCCTCCGAATAAAAGGAGAAAAAAAGATACTAAAATAATACGGAGGGATATTTTATTCATAAATTATGTGACTGAGATTTTTCTTTTTATCTCGTTTAATGTAATTATACATACTTTTTCCCCTTTTGTCCCTTCGAGGAGGGGAATACATATATTATAACGCTCAAAGAAAAGAAATCTTACAGAGGTAGCGTGCTATTCATACCGAAGAGCATCCATCGGGACAAGATTAGCGGCTCTCTTCGCTGGGTAAAAGCCAAATAAAATCCCTACTCCCCCCGATACTCCGAATGCAAGGAATACGGAAGACGGGGCGATCACCGTGGTGAGTCCTGCAAACTGCGATACCAAGAGCGATGCAATCCAGCCGAGGAGAATACCCATCATCCCTCCAAAAAAAGTAAGTACCACTGCTTCAGAAAGAAACTGCCATAAGATATATTCTTTCTTGATGCCAACGGCTTTGCGCAATCCTATTTCGCGCGTCCGTTCCGTGACAGTGGTCAGCATCATATTCATAATGCCAATACCACCGACGAGTAGTGATATTCCTGCAATAGATGCCAGAAGAATAGTAAATGTTCCTGTGATACTCGAAGCGGTAGCGATAATATCAGCCTGATTCATCAAGTTAAAATCTGCCAACGTAGGATCAGAAATATTGTGCCGTCGCAAAAGAATATTTTTCACCTGTTCTTGGACTGAGGCAACAGCCGTGGCATCACTCGCTGCGATACTGATCGAGGAAACAAAGATATCACCAGACAAGAAATGCTGGGCACTCGTAAGTGGAACATACACTGAATCATCCGGATTGGAAAATCCACTTCCGCCCTTGGCGAGTGTCACTCCAATCACCTCGAAATCCACATTTTTGATGCGAATAGTTTGTCCAATAGGATTGATATCCATACCGAAGAGATCATCTCTCACAGTAGGACCGAGTACTACTACTTTTGCAGAGCTCTTCACTTGATTGTCAGTAATAAATGTTCCAGTATCTATTGCTACATTTCGTACAATAAGATAATCAGGTACTGTACCCACCACCTGCGTATTCGTATTGGTCCCTTTGGCTGTCATTTGATACCGACGTGATACGTCTGGTGCAACAGCCTTCACTGTTGTCATTTCACTCTTGAGGGCGTCCGCATCAGCTACTGTCAGCGTTTGAGAACTGCCTCTTCCTGCACTGACATTACTGCCTCTTTGTGCTCCTGGCGATACCAAGATGAGATTGGAACCGATTGACTGAATGCTACTCGCAATAGAGTTCTGCGCACCTTGTCCAATAGATACCATCGTAATCACAGAAGCAATACCAATCACAATACCTAAAATAGTGAGTCCTGATCTCACTTTGTTGGCCGATAACGACCAGAATGTTTCCTTGAGAATATCTTCTATAATCATCATCTCAAAATTACCCTTATTATATTAACGTGTTTCTTTTTTGTGATCACTTTCGATCATACCATCACGAACAGAGATAATCCGCTCAGCATATTCTGCAATTTCTGGTTCGTGAGTGATGAGAATAATCGTGTGTCCCTGCTTATGGAGTGATTGGAATGCCTGCATCACGATATGACTCGTCTTCGTATCAAGATTCCCCGTTGGTTCATCAGCAAGAATGATGGCAGGATTATTGATAAGCGCTCTGGCTATCGCTACTCTCTGTATTTGTCCGCCCGAAAGCTGATTAGAAAGATTTTGAAATTTACTTTCTTCGAGACCAGCGTATTTGAGACATTCCCGAGCTCTTTCTTCTCGCTCTTCTTTGGTTGTATCAGTGTAGAGCAGTGGCAACATCACGTTCCGCAGAACAGTCGTTCTCGGGAGAAGATTGAAAGCCTGAAAAACAAAACCTATTTTCTGTTGTCTCAACCTCGAAAGTTCGTCATCATCGTATTTCGATATTTCTTTTCCATCCAAAAAATATGTTCCACTTGTCGGCACTTCGAGCGCTCCCAAGATATGCATCAGTGTCGATTTTCCCGATCCAGAAGGACCGATAATAGAAACAAATTCTCCTTTTTCAATACGGAAAGAAACCGCATTGAGAGCCTTGGTCTCTACATCGCCATTCACATATATTTTGGTGAGATTTTTACATTCGATCATAGATACTTTCAATTTTCTCTTATGGTTTCATTCTATCCTCGGCCACCGAGCCCAGGTATACGGATGCCTCCTCCTGTCCCAGGCGTTACTGCTTTCGCATTCGGATCGATCGTTTGCGTGATAACATTATCACCAACGTTGATACCACTCACAATTTCTGTATCTGTATTATTTGCTGATCCAATTTCTATAGTGCGTCGTTCTGGAACATTTTTTGTATTCAAAACTTCAATATATGTTTTCTTGCCTTGTACCTTGAGAGCGCCATTTGGAACCGTAATTACATCTTCTTTGACATCAGTAATAATCTTTGCAGAAACACTCATCCCTGGTTTCAATCTCTCATCTGTTGTATCAAAACCAAGAGTCACGGTATAGTTCACTACTCCCTGTGTGATAGTCCCTAGAGCATCCATCTTTTCTACTATGCCAGAAAGAGAGAGTCCATCAAAGGCACTGAGCGTCATCGTCGCCCTCTGACCAAGAGACACATTGGCAATATCTACCTCATTCACTTGTACCTGTGCTTTGAGCGTCTTCAAATCACCGATGATAATCGGAGCTTGACTCGTGTTACTCTTCGAAAGACGACTCAAGTCATCACCATTTTTGATATTGATAGCATTCACCGTGCCATCGATAGGCGAGGTTACTTTCCGCTTTGCAGAATCAGTCAGGGCGTTTTTGTAATTGAGCTTAGCAACCGTCAAATTTTTTTCTGCTACAGAAATTTTTTCTCGTAAAAGATTGCGGTCACGTTCTGTTTCTGTCCCACCATTCCTCGCATTGATAAGATTGGTCTTCGCTTGACTCACTCCGATTTCTGCATTTTGAAGCGAAGTAAGAGATTGTAGAGCACTCGCTGTCAGGTCTTCATTGATAATCGTAAAGAGGATTTGTCCTTTTTCCACATGATCACCGATGTTCACAGCCACACTCGCCACTGTACCTGTAATAGTCGGGTCAACCGTTGCCAATTGATCAACAACCAAATTCCCACTCCCAGAAATAGCCGTCGTGAGACTTCCCTTTTCTGCTTTGACGGTCACATATTTCACTGCCATGGTTTTGCTCTGCGTACTGCTATACCAGAAATATCCTCCGGCAACGAGAAGTATGAGAGCGACAATATATTTCTTTTGCATATCAATAAAATATTACTTGGTATTTCTTGCTGGAAATACACGGATAAAATCAGCATGAATAGTACCGTCATCCCCAGGCTTCCCAATCACTACAACATTCTCCCCTTGTACCATATCGCTTATTTTTATATTTTCCCTCTTATAAGTAATGAGGGTTGCATCACTCACTGTGACGGCGTTTTCTTTGTTGTCTCTACTCTGTATCACAAGACTCGTATCTGAGATGGAAAGCACTGTGCCAGCGATGCCGTGTCCATTGCGAAAGTCTTGACCATCAAAACTTCCATCAAAACCCAAACGATTCATCATACTCCTTCTTTCATTATCTCCTTTCTCTCCTCGTTCATCGCCACTCATTATAGCACCTCGATTCCCAATAAAATTGCGTTCATAATTTTCTCCCCACGCATACGAAAACTTTGCCTTGTGAATACCTACTGCGATGCCTGCTGTGAAACTCGCAAGTATAATAAGCAGTATGCCTATTGCGAGAGCACTCTTTTTGAAATATTTCGACTGCGTTATGTGTGATATATTCATATGATTCTACAAAATAAATTAATAACTCGAACGATGCACTGATTTTGTTTCTGTATAATAAAGAAAAAGGAAAATGCAGAAGAAAAATACTGAAGTAAAAATGGCGAGCAGAGGAACAGCTGGTAATGTCTCAAGAAGCAACAGTGTAAAATCACTGAGGTAAAGCGCTACGGTCGATATATCTGAGAAAAACACAGATAGCACACTAAAGAATTCGGATTGCACAAGCATGCCACCAAAAAAGAAGACTGAAAAAGAAAAGCCAACGAAAGAAAATATACTTCCTAAAAGGAACATTCTCTTTTGACGACGGATCTTTGCTTCAGAGAGAGATACTATCTTTTGCAGAATGTCTTGCACAAGGGAAATCCTGTGTGATGGAATATCAATTTCTTTAAAGATAGTTCGTAGTGTTTGCATATTTCGTTGTTTTTACACCCTTTATTACGATTTTGATTCTTCTTCAGACGCACTCTGAGAAAGAAGGGCTTCTCTTAGCATTTTTATGGCTCTTTGATGACGGCTTTTGATAGTGTTATAAGGCACGCCCAAAAGAGAGGCAATTTCCCCAAGAGAGAAATCATCATGGTAAGCAAGAAAAAGAAGGGCTCGATACAGGTCTGGTAAACGCTCTATGGCAGAAAAGATGTTTTCGCGAGATTCCTCACGTTCAAAAATCTCATCAGGAAGAAGCATATGTTCATCAGAAGCATCAAAAATATACCCATCCTCCTCATCCTGAAGAGAAGAAAAAGGAAGTGTTTTTTTCTTCTTCAAAAAATCAAAGGTGGTGTTCTTTGCAATCGTGAAAATCCATGTCTTCACGCTCCTCTGTCGATCGAAAGAAGCTTTGTGTTTCCACACTTTGATCCATGTATCCTGGACAATGTCTTCGGCCGTTTGCCTATCGTGCACAAATTGAAAAACAAAATAATACAGAGGAGTCGTGTATTCCTCCACCAATCGTTCCAGTGATTCTTCGCTGCCATCAAAAGAGGACATCTCTCATATTCTAATCAAAAAAATTATTCCAACGTGATAGCTACAATCTCAGACTGCGTCCCAATACGCATCGTCGGTCCCCAGGTTCCGATATCGCTTTAGTATACAGAGAAGAATTACCGAGAGTATAGAGCCTATAATCAAAGCCTTTGCGAACCATTTTGGTAATGAGTTAAAAGGGGAATTATTGCCCTTGATGAGTGTATCCAGCAAGCATCAGATGATGCCGGCTTGTTTGATAACCTCGATCATAGAGCGCTATATAAAAAATGAAAAAATAACATTCTTATTCTATCATAACACCTTTTACATTCTTTTCTGTACTCAATACCATCGCTTCTCTCAACCACCCCTTATCCTCTTGACAATAAAATAGTTTACTGATAAACTATTAAATCAACGTTTCATATAAAAGAACACTTTAAAAGTAGTTTTCCTCCTTATGCACACAAAAAATACAATCTCTCCTATAGAGCCCATCATCTGCACCGCCCATCGGTTCGAAGCCATCGCAAAGAAGTACATCTTCCAGCCAACAGGTTTCTCCCCGACCAGTATGCACATTCTTCAGGTTTTGAAAGAAAACGGACCAATGATCGCAAGTGATCTCATAGAGGTGATACAAACAAGCAAATCCAATATGAGCCAAAGAATCACTTTCCTCGAAAAAGAGTGTCACATCACAAGAACCCCTATGCAGGAAGGAGAAGACAGAAGAAAAATTATCATTGCCCTCACTTCATCTGGGAAAAAGAAAATTACAGAGCTTGAAAAAAGAATCAAAGAAGCTGAAATATCTTTCGAAAAAAAATTCAGTACGGAAGAACTGAGGAACCACAAAGCATTTTTCGAAAAAATGGGTCGTATACTCGACAACGGTGAATGCGAACTCGCTAAAATATTTAAATAATCACATCTCTTATGCATCAGAAAAAAATGAGTATTGTTATTGTTCTCATCGCCCTTCTTTTTGTTACCTCTCTCACACTTTCACGAAAGAAACCCGAAGAAAAAAGCGCAGGAGAAAAGAAGCCTCTTACTGTTTCTGTTCAATCAACCAAAGAGAGTAAGGAGGTAACTATCAAGAGCACATTCCCTGCTCTCCTTATAAGCGACGGCGAAGTAAAAGTCACAGCAAGGTCTGCCGGCACCATCACGACGGCACCAGGAAACATCGGCAGTCCTGTTTCTGTTGGTATGCTCCTTGCCTCCATCGATGATGCAGGCACGCTCAGTGAGGGTGAGTACAGCCTTAAAAGCCTTCAAATAAAGCAATCAAACATTACTGTCTCTCAAGCGAAGAAGACGTATACACTCGCGAAAGAAAGTTACGATAAAATACGTAAATCTGATAGTGCAACGAGTATCGAGAAAGAGAGCGCAAAGACACAGAGAGATATAGCAAAACTTCAGTATGAAAGTGCACTTCTTGGACAAACGAATACACTCGATAGTCATAGGATGATCAGCCCCATCTCTGGTTTTATTATAAACAGTGCTGTTTCAGTCGGTGACTCAGTTGCCATCGGACAGCCTATTGCAACCATTGGAAGAAGTACTCTGATGAAGGCACAATTTTTCGTCAACCAAGAGGAGAGAAGCATACTTTCTCGTGGTCAGGAAATATCTGCCATGCTTGCCGACGGTACATCGGTGCCATTCCTCATTCGAAACATTGCCCTAGCTGCTGATCCAACCACAAAACGCTTCCTCATCGAGGCTCTTCCAAAAAAACAAGACGCGAAACTTTTCCTCTCAGGAACGATCATTACGATGACTCTCGAAACAACCGTAACACCAAAAGAATCGAAAAATATTCTTCTTCCCCTCTCTACACTCACTATTTCACAAAATGAAAATTCTCTTTTTATTGTAGAAGATAATAAGGCAAAAAAGATACCGGTTACCATTGTCTCCGTACGTGGTGAAAATGCTGAAATATTCGCAGAAATCAAGGAAGAATCACTCATTATCACCGAAGGCAATAAACTTATAAATGATGGGGAGACCATTGTTATTCGCACCAAATAACCCTATGGAATATCAGAAAAAAACGAAGGAAACTTCAACAGATAGTGCCTACCTTGACAAACTCGCCTTCTCTTCTCAACTTCGTGAAACGTGGCTCTCTTTTTTCGTCACCAATTTCCGTGTGGTTATTTTGCTCATTATACTCCTTTCTGGTTGGGGTATCTATTCATTTTCTCGTCTCCCGAGAGAATCAAACCCGGAAGTAAAAATTGCTACTGCCATCATCAGTGTTGCCTACCCTGGAGTTTCTCCTTCTGATATAGAAGAATTGGTTACCAAAAAAATTGAAACTGACATCAGTGGGGTCAGCGGTATCAACAAAGTGACTTCTACTTCTGCCAACTCATTCTCGACTGTAGTCGTAGAATTCGATGCCAATCAAAATATCGATGATGCTGTAAGAAAGCTGAGAGACAAACTCCCAACAATCAGAAGGGATATTCCTACAGATGCAAAGGATCCGGAAGTAAGAGAAATATCACTCGATGATACACCAATTGTCACGTTTGCTCTCGTCGGTCCGTATGATGGATTTATGATGCGGATCTATGGAGAAAAAATCCAGGATGAACTCGAAAAAATATCCGGCATTCGTGAAGTAAATATTTCTGGAGGCGATGAAAGTGAGCTCGAAGTGGCTTATAATGAGCAAAAACTCACTCTCTACGGTATTACTCTGGATCAGGCCAATCAAGCCATCACTCTTACCAATCGTGCTACGCCGGCAGGAACATTTGAAGGCACTTCCTTTAACTATTCTGTGCGTTCGGATAGCCGTTTCTATGATGCGGAAACACTAGGAAATATTCCTATCATACACACTGAGGCCGGCAGTATTGTCTCTCTCAAAGACATTGCGACTGTCAAAGAAAAAGCCATCACCAAAACTGTCTATTCACGTTTCTCGGAAGATGGATCACTCCCACAAAATGCCGTTACTCTTCAGGTCATCAAAAGAACAGGAGGCAGTATCATCGATACCGTGGATACGGCGCAGACCAAAATAGATGCCATGCTTCAAACTTTCCCTGCTGGCATCATATCGTCAAATACTGTCAATCAGGCGGATCGTATTCGTAAAGATTTCGATCAACTCACACACGATTTCATTTTGACATTGACACTTGTCGTTGGTCTTCTCTTTCTTGTTGTCGGACTCAAGGAGGCATTTGTAGCCGGTATTGCCATTCCTCTTGTTTTCTTCGTAACATTCGGAGTTATGCAGGTAACTGGTACCTCACTTAATTTCCTTTCCATTTTCGCTCTGCTCCTCTCTCTTGGACTCCTCGTCGACGATGCTATTGTGGTTGTTTCTGCGACCAAGCAATATATGAAAACGGGTAAATTTACCCCAGAAGAAGCCGTTTTGCTCGTTTTAAATGATTTCAAAGTTGTCCTCCTCTCTACAACACTGGCAACCGTGTGGGCATTCCTTCCTCTCCTTCTCGCTTCTGGAATGATCGGGCAATTCATCAAGTCTATCCCTATCACCGTCTCTGTAACGCTGATTGCTTCGCTCCTCATCGCTCTCATGATCAATCATCCTCTAGCAGCCGTACTCGAGAGAATTCGCCTCACGAAGAAATTCTTCACACTTTTATTTATTTTCATTTTAAGCATTGGTCTCATTACTATTAGACAACATTCACTCATCGGCTATTTATTTGCTTTTCTCTCATTCATCACCGTTTCATGGATGACATTTTGGTATTTTCGCAATGGAAAAAATATTCTCGCAAAGAATGCACTCCTCGTAGAAGAAGAATGGGACAATGACGAAAAAATAAAACAAAAACTGCGCGACCAAGGTGATCATGAAAATGCCACTTTTGTCAGTAGGTTGATCCATGGAATTATTCGCTTCGATCGTGTACTTCCAACCTATGAGAAGTATCTTCGTTTGGTCACAGAAACGCGAAAACGAAGAATAATCACACTCCTTTCTACTCTCGCTCTTTTTCTCTTCGCTCTCGCTCTCCCCATCACAGGCATTGTCAAATCAGAATTTTTCCCAGCTGCGGATGGCGATGTTCTCTCCATCAGTCTTCGTGGACCCGTCGGCCTCAGTCTCGAGGCAACCGATACAATAGTACAGCAGGTCGAAGAAGCCCTCCTCCCCTTGCCGAACATTGTTAATTTTTCTACCATCGTAGGAAATGCTGGATCGAGCGGAGGGTTCTCTGGAGGAAGCAATAACAAATCTAACACTGCCTCTCTCACTGTCAAATTGACGCCTCAGGAAGATCGCGACATCAAAGCCTACGCTATTGCCGAAGAAATTCGTACTGCACTACAGCCAATACAAAATGCTGTGATTACCGTTTCCGCACCTCGTGGCGGACCGCCGTCTGGTAGCGCCTTTCAAGCACAAATAAGCGGAGAAAATCTGCAAACACTTGATAAAATAGCGCGCGATTTGGAGCACATCATAGATAGCATGCCTGGCACTGTCAACTCTGATATTTCTCTCAAGGAAGCTCCTGCAGAATATACCTTCGCTCTCGACCCCCTGCGAATGGAACTCTTGAATGTGAATGCGATGCTCGTAGGCAGTACTCTCCGCAGTGCTCTTTCGGGTTCTGTGATTACTACTGTGATTCGTGATAATAAAACGATTGATGTCCTCGCGCGTTTTGATACATCGACTCTCCCAACGCTTGATGCACTCGAGAATTTACAAATACTGAGTCTCAAGAAGCAACCTGTTTTTATCAAAGATGTCGCTACAATCAAACTTACACCTTCTGTTGATTCGATTTCTCGTATCGATCAAAAACGAGTTGTTCTTCTCACAGCAGATGTCAGCGGTACAACTAATGCCACCGAAGTAGTCAAGTCTTTCCAAGAGAAAGTAGCCAAAGAATACACTCTGCCAGACGGATATACCATTAGTTACGGTGGGGAAAATGAACAAAATGCAGAATCAGTGATGTCTATCATCCGCGCAATGGCTATCGCAGGACTCCTCATTGTTTCGACACTCGTTATTCAATTCAATTCCTTCCGTAAAGCACTCATCGTACTCGTCACTCTTCCTCTTGCTCTGATTGGTGTTTTCATCGGTATGGCCATTATGAATGTGAGTCTCAGTTTTCCCGGACTCATCGGTATTCTTGCTCTCTTCGGCATCGTAGTGAAGAATGCTATTATTCTCATTGACAAGATAAACCTGAATGTAAAGAGCGGTATTCCCTTTGAAGAAGCCATTATTGATGCTGGTAAATCTCGCCTCGAAGCAATCTTCATCACTTCTATCGTGACGATTGCTGGTATCATTCCGATTACCCTCTCCAACGCTACGTGGACAGCGCTCGGATCTGCTGTCATTTTCGGCCTCTCGATTTCATCGTTCTTCACTCTCTTCATCGTTCCTGTACTCTATATGACCTTCGTCAATAAAAAAGAAAGACTCTCCTAGGAGGTCTTTCTTTTTTATCCTGAACATTACTTTCAGAAGCTATTCTTTCTCTTTCACAATCAGCTTCCCAAATTGTCCTCCTTGACGGTGTCCTGGTACAGAACAGTAATACTCAAATTCGCCCACCTTATCAGCTGTGAAATCTACAACAACTTCCTTGTCTAGAGGTGTCATCGTTTTAATATTGTATTCATCAAGAGTGAAGTCGTGTGTTCCTTTGGTATTTGTTACCTTGATACGCACCATATCACCTTTATTTACCACTATTTCTTTGAGCGAAAACCATTTTCCAGTAGCATCATAATATGATGTCATCGAAAATTCTTTGATAGGATTGATGGTAGCCACTTCTTCTGTTTTATTCTTTTTCTGTTTCTTTACTTGCTCCGTACCATTCTTCAAAAGTCCCAATCTCGAGAGCTTATTCTTCTCATACTTCGCGCCAATATAGAACATACTCCCCGCAACCAACACGAGAATGATGACAAATGCAAGAAGTTTCTTATCGTATCCCCACAGCATATCTTTTGATTCTACTCCCTCTTTTATTTCTTCTGACATAGTAATCATTTCTTATAAATTAGTATATGCATACTAGCATAAAAAATCATGGCTGTCGCTGTGCTTTTGTTTCAAAAATTGGTTGTTTTCCTTACAAAAAACACGCCAGAGAGTATAAAACACACTCTTTTTCTCTCTATGCTAGAATAAAGAGAAGAATGTGTATACTTCCACCCATATCACTTTTCTTATGTCTTCTGTGAAAAGATTCCCTCATATACATATAAACGTTAGAAAAAGCCATTTCTCTCTTGCTTTCGCTTGTTTTGTTTGCAGTGTTTTCATAGTGCAAGAAGCCTTACTTTTCTTCTTCGATCCACACGAGATGCTTCTTGTTCGTTTCAGAGATTTCAAATGGTCTCAGGAAATCATAAGTCAAGGCCTTCGTTTCTATACGCCAGAAAATATACAAGCTCTCCGTGTTGACGATGCACTCCTCCTTGAGCTTATAGAAAAACATACTAAAAAAACAGTCGCTCCAGAGAAAGAAAAGAACTTCGAGAACGACCCATTCAAGCGAATGTTTTCATCTCACCAAACTCTTCCCAGTCTCACCTTCTCCCGTACGTCAGATACGAATACGCACGGACGCTCCAAAAAAAATATTTCCTACCGTATTGATCCTCCTTTTGTCCAGAATGCTTTACGTGATCCCTGGGATGATATTATGATCAGATCCCTCTACTGTGATTTCGGTACCTATGATGAAACAGACTTTCTCTTTCTCCAGTCTTTACAAGATAATAAAGGAAATTATTTTGACACACATTTTCTCCTTGGACTACTCCTGCTCGAAGCAAATGGGTGCTACGAGAAAGAGAGTATCGAAGAGAGTAAAGAAGCTGTTGTCAAAAGAATTATTTCTGCAGAACAAGCTGATACCATTTCGAGCGATCTCTATGCCGAACGTATCGTGTTCCTGTACTGGGCAGGATATGGCCACACTGTACAAAAAGAATGGATAGACACCCTTCGGAGTAGCATCACTGTGGATCCAGGCTGGCGAACAGGGACAGATACCCTCTCAAATGCCCATACTACTGGACTTGCCTTACTATCACTTCTGTATTATCAGGAGGGTAAAGACATACAAAGTTTCTACCAATAAAAGACTCCGATATTTCCATCGAAAAACCCTCGAAAATATATTCATCTACGAGGGTTTATTTCTGTATGTGTATGAGTGGTCTCAGAAGAAGTGAGAATACATCTCCATCTATTTTTTTCCTTTTTATTTTCGATTCAATTGATCTTCTATGAGCATCAATCGATTATATTTACAGATGCGCTCCGTTCTCGAGAGTGAACCTGATTTAATAAGAGGACAGGCGAGTCCTGCAGAAAGATCAGCAATAAACGTATCTTCTGTCTCACCTGATCGATGAGAAACAAAAGGTTTCCAACCTTGCGCCTTGGTCATTTTCACTGCTTCAATCGTTTCGCTTACGGAACCGATTTGATTGAGTTTGATAAGAACAGAATTCACAGCATTTTTTTCTATCGCTTTAGATATTCTCTTAATATTCGTCACCAGAAGGTCGTCACCAACATTGATTACTGTATCACCGAGTACCTGATTGAACTTCTGGAATCCTTCCCAATCATCTTCATCAAAACCATCTTCGATAAGAATAATAGGAAACTTGGCAACAATTTCTTGATACCATGAAAGTAATTCATCATTATTCACACTGCGTTTCTCGCCATTGATTTTCAGATCATACAATTTCGTCTCGGTATTGAAATAGCTATTTGCCGCACAGTCAAGTCCAATCTTCACATCATCTGTTGTATAGCCAGCTTTTTCTATCGCCTCCACAATAAACTGAAGAGCTTCTTCATTTGATGTGAGTTCAGGGGCAAAGCCTCCTTCATCACCGACGCTTGTCTTATACCCCCTACTGTGCAAAATTTCTGCGAGCGTATGAAATATTTCTGAAGCCACGCGTAATTTTTCGTGAAAATTAGGAAAATTCACTGGACCGAGCATAAACTCCTGAATATCAAGTCCACTATCAGCATGCTTGCCACCATTGATAATATTAAACATTGGTTGAGGCAGTTTCACCTCAGTATCACCGATGAGGTCGTTCAAATAGACGTACAGTTCTTTGTGCTCTGCATTTGCTGAAGCTCTTGCAAAAGCCATAGAAACACCAAGGATAGCATTTGCTCCTAACTTGGCCTTATTCTCAGTACCATCAAGATCAATAAGCGTTTTATCGAGCGTTGCTTGATCAAATTCTTTCCCAATAATAGCCTCTCTTATAATCGTTTCAACATTCTGTATTGCAATGAGGACGCCTTTCCCTTTGTACCGCTTGGGATCATTATCACGGAGTTCGACGGCTTCATATTTACCAGTACTAGCTCCACTTGGTACAGCTGAAGTAGCAGAAAAACCACTCTCGAGCGTTATTTCTACAGAAATAGTTGGGTTACCACGTGAATCAAGTATTTCACGAGCGATGAGAGATGCTATCTTTTGCATATTTATTTTTTACACTGATTATTTATAATGAATCACCCCGGAGCAGAGCTCCGAGGTATCAGTGATACTTACAGGTCTGCGAATAAATTAGGTTGTGAACGTTGTATTTGTTGATACTGCTTGCCTTGGTTCTTTACATAGTTTCTAATGACA
>Ga0210037_1000446_pt1 | contig 30737 bp, 36 predicted proteins | sample CryGey08umfilter_3_FD_185451 | JGI IMG/M metagenome (GOLD analysis project Ga0210037, IMG submission 185451) | Groundwater microbial communities from aquifer in Utah, USA - Crystal Geyser 4/9/14 0.8 um filter (SPAdes) (version 3) | ecosystem: Environmental > Aquatic > Deep subsurface >...
CCCGCATCCGCCTCATGCAAAAAACCGATAATCTTCTCTTCCGTAAATCGCTTCTTCATGTCCAATCTCCTTTCAATTTGGGATTGGACTCTAAATCGTTGTGCTACTCAAATTGGGGGTGACGTCGATCCGTATGAGCCAATATCTATTGATTAACCGCATAAAGGTGCAAGGAGCAAATGCCATTGCCGGATTTACCTGGGGCTTTCCGGCCATTACTCATTTCTTGGGATTCACCCATAATCTGACTCGCAAGCTACAGAATAACTCTGGGATTTCAGATATCCGGCTGTCTGGATGTGCGGTGATTGCTCACCAGCATCAGGTTCATACCTATGGATACAATCAATTTATTCAGAGTAAAAATCCGGCTTACCAATTTGGGGAAGATTCAAAAAACAAGGTGGGTTCACCGCCGATTATCGAAGAAGGGAAGATGAATATGACGGTTTCCCTCTTGGTCAGTTGCGATGGAAATATCGGCAATCGCGAAGAGACGTTCAAGCAATGGATCTATAGCAGCTGTCATCGGCAACGTCTGGCTGGTGGAACCATTCTTGAGATTGGAGGGGTAGAGCTTTTCACGATTGATGATGGACAGAACAAAAATAATCTGAGAATGCTCGCCCGCAAGTTGCTTCCGGGCTTTGTCCTACAGAATCGTTCTTCATATCTCGAAAACTATTTTGAGGAATTACAGCAACAAAATCAGGAGGCGGAGTTGTTCGATGCATGGCTGGATTATATCGCTCTCAAGCAAAAAGCGAGACCTGCTTCAGATCGAATAAGCCACCATTTGATTCAACAGACGGAACTTCATCCAGAAGATGAATCGTACCAGCAACTATTCACTGTATGGCAAAAGCACAAAGAGTCCCCTTATGATCAACAAACGGTTCCAGATGAGTTGAAAATTTATTTTCAGTCATTACCTGATAATGGCGCGAATAAACAGCTACTTGAACAATGGAGAGGCTATTGTGACCCGAATGAAAAAACCGATGCGGATTGGGAGTACATCCCCAAGCCAAAGCAGGGATTTCTGGTTCCCATCATGGTTGGCTACAAGGCTATTTCTCAAGTTTATAACAATGATGGGGTTGCTAACACGCGTGATTCTGAAACCGATGTCTGTTTTGTTGAAGCGGTGCATAGCATTGGAGAGTGGCAAGGGGTTCACCGATTGCGAGATGAAAAGGCATTAAAACAATCATTATGGCAATACGATTATCAAAAGCATTGGTATCTGTGTAAACAAGTCATTGATTCAGAACCAGCCGAAAATGATGAAAATATTTATCACGAAAATCCGAATGATTTTCCTGATTGATTGAATACTTACTATAGGAGAGTAAATATGAGCAATAAGAAACCAACTATCACATTACCTAGCATGCTGTCTTTTGAGCGTAAGCTCGAAACATCAGATGGATTGATGTTTGCAGGCAACTGGGAAGATATTGGCAAAGATAATACCGTCAAAGAAGTAAAACGTATTAATGGAAAAGAAATTGAAAGCACCGAACATATATGGAATCACATCTCAATAGGGGACCCTCGTAAGAACAGGGGAACTAAAAGCATGTATTCCATTATGGATAAAGATATAGAGAAGGTTGAGCCAAACGTTGCAGAAGGCGATGATGCCAATCTGCCGATGGATAAAGATACGCTGAAAGTGAGCTTCTCATTGCGTCTCGTGGGCAGCCTGGGTGCTCCCTTTGCCTGCAATAAACCAGATTTTGCCGATGCGATTCAAGCGAAGGTTAAAGAATTTAAGGCATCGGATGAAATCGATGATCTGGCGTTTCGTTATGCCTACAATATTGCTAACGGACGATTCCTCTGGCGCAATCGGGTGGGGGCTGAAGAAGTAGAAATCCAGATTACCATTCATGGCGAGGAGACTCCACTGACCTTTAATGCTTATGATTTTTCATTGAAGGATTTTGAAAAAAACAAAGAGAACGAAAAACTGGCAACACTGACAGCTGCTATTAAGAAAGGGCTTGTAGGTGATGAAGAAAATAACTTCGCGTTTATGAATGTAGATGCCTTTGTTAAATTGGGAAATGGCCAACATGTGTTTCCATCTCAGGAAATGAATATGGGCGAAAAAAAGAAAAAGCTGTTTCACCTGGGTGGATGTGCAGCAATGCACAACGTTAAAATTGGCAATGCCATCCGGACAGTTGATACCTGGTATGGCACCCAGATGATGATCAAAGCAGAGGGCAAGAGAAAAACAGAGACGGTTGATGTTGATATAAGGCTTCCCATCGCAGCGGAACCTTATGGTTCAGTGACGCAACACGGACGTGCCTACCGCCCATCAGGAAATGATTTTTACACGCTGATGAAAAGCTGGTTGAATGAAGTGGATATTGAAGCTGATCAACGGAAGTATGTGGTGGCTAACCTGATTCGGGGAGGCGTATTTGGTGGAGATTCAGAAGCGTGAGGAATTATGTTGAATTATCTCTTACCCCCGACCTTGAAACGCCTCTTTATTACCTTTGGCAAAAAGTGTTTCAGCAGATTCATATTGCGTTGGCGGAGAATAAGGGGGCTGATGGCTCATCGGCCATCAGCGTCGCTTTTCCGGAGTATGATGCTGCTGAGTTTTCTCTGGGGACAAAGCTGAGGCTGATTGCTCAAAGTGAGCAGGAGTTGAAGAAATTTCAATGCGAGAAATGGCTGGAGAGATTGAGCGACTATGTGAGTATCGGTGAGATTCGGGCAGTTCCTGAGCATGTTTCGGGATATGCCTGTTTCAGCCAGGTGAAGCCGAAAGGCAGCCGAGAAAATTTAGCCCGGAGAAGGGCCAGGCGTACAGGTGAGTCATATGAAGAGGCATTGAAACACTTCGAAGGTTACCAGCAGGAAATAAGTCGGTTGCCCTTCATTCATATGCAGAGCGTATCTAATGGTCATAAGTTCAAACTTTTTATTCAGCAGAAAATTACTGCTCATCCAATACAAGGCCCCTATTCCTGTTACGGATTAAGCGGAAGGAGCACAGTCCCCATCTTTTGACCAAAGTTTTTTGCTCTTTACAAATAGCTAATTATTTCAATAGGTTGCAGTCTATGCTAAATTGGATGGTCTTTTGTATCATTTTTCTGTAAGTGTAGATTGCAACTTATTTTTTTAGGTTTGCACTCGGTTCACCGCCGCACAGGCGGCTTAGAAAAGCCAGCGGGGGATAAACGGGAAGCTCCGTTTGTTCACCGCCGCACAGGCGGCTTAGAAATCTGGAGCCAATGGCAACGCAACGGTCTGGAGGTTCACCGCCGCACAGGCGGCTTAGAAAACCAGACGACCGGCGCTACGACGTAATCGAGTGTTCACCGCCGCACAGGCGGCTTAGAAAATTTCGGCAAGCAGGCGCTTACTTTCGTCGTCGTTCACCGCCGCACAGGCGGCTTAGAAAGATAATCCAAACAAGCCCCGCCCTAACCGGCGGTTCACCGCCGCACAGGCGGCTTAGAAATTATCGATACCGGCATCCTGCGCAGTTCTATAGTTCACCGCCGCACAGGCGGCTTAGAAATGCGGACCGCACGAAACTGGTTATCGACTCCCGTTCACCGCCGCACAGGCGGCTTAGAAAGATAGCCAGCGTACGCACGCCAGCGTTAACGAGTTCACCGCCGCACAGGCGGCTTAGAAAATATCGGCATGCTTCCAGCCCTGCGCGATAAAGTTCACCGCCGCACAGGCGGCTTAGAAAGAAGTACGGGGCCAAGCACTCTGTTAGGATGTGTTCACCGCCGCACAGGCGGCTTAGAAACAACGTGCGTGGGAACTGCAAAGAACTTTATTGTTCACCGCCGCACAGGCGGCTTAGAAATGCGGCCCGGAAACAACCAGCTTGGCAGTCGAGTTCACCGCCGCACAGGCGGCTTAGAAAATCTCAAGCGACACCTGCACGGCGGCGTCACCAGTTCACCGCCGCACAGGCGGCTTAGAAAGACACGCCGTTCGACGCCGTTTACAACAAGCGGTTCACCGCCGCACAGGCGGCTTAGAAAGCAGCTATTAACCCTAACCCGCTGGCCGACGCGTTCACCGCCGCACAGGCGGCTTAGAAAGAAAAAGCCAGCTTCAATCGGGCTTGCTGTGTGTTCACCGCCGCACAGGCGGCTTAGAAAGGTCTGCCACCAAGGTCTCTGACGCCAAGGTGGTTCACCGCCGCACAGGCGGCTTAGAAACAAAGGTAATCGAGTTTGGCGCTGTGACCGTCGTTCACCGCCGCACAGGCGGCTTAGAAAGCGAGCGTCCTCTGGAGCCTGACCACCAGCAAGTTCACCGCCGCACAGGCGGCTTAGAAAATGTACTCCATCTCTTCGCGCTTGCGCTGCTCGTTCACCGCCGCACAGGCGGCTTAGAAATGTCGACCGTTTTGTTGCGCCTGAAGAATTTAGTTCACCGCCGCACAGGCGGCTTAGAAAAAGGGCATCTACATGATGACCAGGATGTGTCTGTTCACCGCCGCACAGGCGGCTTAGAAATAGCTACTGACGCAACTGCGCATGCTGCGCTGGTTCACCGCCGCACAGGCGGCTTAGAAACACTGCATCAAGCGTCGCTCGACAGCATCCCGGTTCACCGCCGCACAGGCGGCTTAGAAACCTAGCGCATTACCGGCTAGGGGTTTTTTAATGTTCACCGCCGCACAGGCGGCTTAGAAAGCGGTTGGAAGTCTAACTTAGCTAACGACATCGTTCACCGCCGCACAGGCGGCTTAGAAAATTAGGGGGGGGGGGGAAGGGCGATAATGGGAGTTCACCGCCGCACAGGCGGCTTAGAAAAGCTGCACGCCGGTCGCTGTGTCGATGTCAAAGTTCACCGCCGCACAGGCGGCTTAGAAATTCTGCCGCCTCGGAAAGCGACGCCTTCTGCTTGTTCACCGCCGCACAGGCGGCTTAGAAAAGCATCCCAACCAACAGAAGCGGTTCCGTCCCGTTCACCGCCGCACAGGCGGCTTAGAAAGCTGTCGCGTCGCTGATCATGCCAGACTCGTAGTTCACCGCCGCACAGGCGGCTTAGAAAGAAAAGGAACCGGCCAGCTCACTCATTGCGCGGTTCACCGCCGCACAGGCGGCTTAGAAAATGATGGCCGAAGCTGGCCGACCAATTCCACAGTTCACCGCCGCACAGGCGGCTTAGAAAAAAGGCCGGTGAGGTTCCAATCAACAACTTTGGTTCACCGCCGCACAGGCGGCTTAGAAATACTTGACGGAGCGCGACATCAGCAAGTTCAGGTTCACCGCCGCACAGGCGGCTTAGAAATTGCGCGTGAGACTCACCTCCATCTTCTTGATGTTCACCGCCGCACAGGCGGCTTAGAAATTGCGCTTGCGACCTCGTGTTTCCTTGCGACGGTTCACCGCCGCACAGGCGGCTTAGAAAGTTGTATTCGCCACATCGGCATTCAGCTGCCGGTTCACCGCCGCACAGGCGGCTTAGAAATGCTGGTCGAACGAGCCGAAGCCATTGTTGAGGTTCACCGCCGCACAGGCGGCTTAGAAATCGTTCTGCGCCAGAACGAAGTGGTTGCGGGTGTTCACCGCCGCACAGGCGGCTTAGAAAGCCAGCGAGGTGGTTGGTCGTGATGATCACGCGTTCACCGCCGCACAGGCGGCTTAGAAAGCTGGAATGAGCTTCATAAACTACTTTCGCCCGTTCACCGCCGCACAGGCGGCTTAGAAAGACGCCCACAAGACGGTCGTGCAGGCAAACATGTTCACCGCCGCACAGGCGGCTTAGAAAGTGGACGCAGCTGTGTCTCCGGTGAACGAGAAGTTCACCGCCGCACAGGCGGCTTAGAAAATCGAGCAGGTCACAGGGATGCTTGAGGTGGTGTTCACCGCCGCACAGGCGGCTTAGAAATTGGCAGGGAGTTTAACCGTGTTGACGAGGCTGTTCACCGCCGCACAGGCGGCTTAGAAATCGATCGGGTTGTATGCGCCCTTAAAGCCGCCGTTCACCGCCGCACAGGCGGCTTAGAAAAAAGGCCGGTGAGGTTCCAATCAACAACTTTGGTTCACCGCCGCACAGGCGGCTTAGAAAGACGTTCGCGGCAAGACGCACAAAGTCGTTCCGTTCACCGCCGCACAGGCGGCTTAGAAATCTGGCGCAACGTAGGGATCATCCTTGGCAGGGTTCACCGCCGCACAGGCGGCTTAGAAATTAACCGGCTGTGCGCCCTTTTTAATGAATAAGTTCACCGCCGCACAGGCGGCTTAGAAAACCGGCGTACTGCACTTGCGCAGCCGTAACCTCGTTCACCGCCGCACAGGCGGCTTAGAAAGTCGACGAACTGAAGGCCGAAATCAAACTGGCGTTCACCGCCGCACAGGCGGCTTAGAAAATTTAGCCCGCCTCCGCTTTGTGTATGTGGTAGTTCACCGCCGCACAGGCGGCTTAGAAAGTATTCTGGTGGTTCAGCGAGCGTGGTATTCTGTTCACCGCCGCACAGGCGGCTTAGAAATTTCCCGGCATCGCTCCACATCGCAGCCGTCCGTTCACCGCCGCACAGGCGGCTTAGAAAGATCATCGACCAGACAGCACAATTCATTAATCGTTCACCGCCGCACAGGCGGCTTAGAAAATGATAGCGGCCGCAAAGGCCAATTTTGTCGAGTTCACCGCCGCACAGGCGGCTTAGAAAGAGGGCGTCGACGGCGGCCAGCTGCTTGTCCGGTTCACCGCCGCACAGGCGGCTTAGAAATTCTTCGGGGGCGGCGACGGCCGACCGCCAGCGTTCACCGCCGCACAGGCGGCTTAGAAAAGTTCGGATGCGTAGTCCATCATCAGCACACTGTTCACCGCCGCACAGGCGGCTTAGAAAGAAGGACGAAGACGGAGAGTTCGATTTAGCCGGTTCACCGCCGCACAGGCGGCTTAGAAACGGAATCTTTCCTACCTTAGTCAGCGCGGGATGTTCACCGCCGCACAGGCGGCTTAGAAACCGAGCGGTACGGGTATGAATCGCCACTAATTTACTAGACACCTTTGAGCTACATAATTTAGCACAAAGGAGATTACGATGAGTGGCAAGAGATATTCAGATGAGTTCAAGATTGAGGCAGTCAGGCAGGTGGTGGATCGAGGGCACTCGGTTTCATCGGTAGCAAGGCGGTTAGGGGTCACAACGAAGAGTCTTTATGACTGGATCAGCAGGTTTGGAAAGCCTGATTCACAACACAGCAAACTTACAGAACAGGAGAAGGAGATCCGCAAGCTCAAATCGGAGCTGAAGCGGGTTACTGATGAGCGTGACATCCTAAAAAAGGCCGCAGCGTACTTTGCCAAGGAGTCCCGGTAAGGTACGCATTCATCAGGGAGTATCAGCCGGAATACCCGGTTCGGATGCTCTGCCGCGTGATGCGAGTGCATCCAAGTGGTTACTATGCATGGCTGAAGCAACCTCACTCTCGCAGGCATAAGGAGAACCAGCGCCTGACAGGGATCATCAAACAATTCTGGCTGGAGAGTGGTTGCGTTTACGGTTATCGCAAGGTTTATCATGACCTGATGGATCATGGAGAATCCTGTGGTGTAAATCGGGTCGGACGGCTGATGCAAAAGGAAAGCATTAAGGCACAGGTTGGCTACGGCAGAAGGCCAGGCCCCAAGGGTGGGAAGCCTTCGGTTGTGGCTCCGAACCAGCTTCAGCGGCAGTTTGATCAGCAGGAACCCAATCAGGTGTGGGTAACCGACATCACCTATATCCGCACCCATGAGGGCTGGCTGACAAGGTAATCGTTCACTCCGATCAGGGCAGCCAGTACAGCAGCTATGAGTGGCAGGATTTTCTCAAAGCTCACAATCTTGATGCAAGCATGAGCCGTCGGGGCAACTGCCATGATAATGCTGTAGCTGAAAGCTTCTTTCAGCTACTCAAACGGGAAAGAATCAAACGCAAAACCTATCCGACAAGGGAGGCTGCAAGGCTGGACATCTTCGATTACATCGAAATGTTCTACAACCCGGTCAGGAAACATGGCTATAATGGCAATCTGTCGCCAGTCGAGTTTGAAAGGCGATACTACGAAGAGCTTAAGAGTGTCTAGAAAAACGGTGGCGATTCAGGATGCATATGGATGTAGCTGACGAACATCAGAATATAAACACCCCCAATCTGGGTAACAGCCTGAAGGATATGGCGTATCTGAGCTGGCAGCAGGCACTGAACGGCGAGGGAACGATTCTGCGACTGAGCAATCCGGATGACGAGTTGCTGCAAGCCCTGCAGCAGCGCTTCGGGCTGGACGAACTGCATATCAAGGACATCCGCAACCCGAACCATCCGCCGCATTTCACCCGTCTGGAGAACGCTGTGCTGCATATCATTCTGCGCTTTCCGCTCGATCACCGTGCAGGGGAGAGTCTGGCGCACAGCACAAGTATCTCCATTTTGGCGGATGCGCGCATGTGCGCCCTGATCTGGCCGGGCGAGCGTCATCACAAGCTGGCCAAGGGTGAACTGGAGGGGCTGGAGGTCGATGAGTGTGTCTGCAAGATCATCCATATTCTGGTGAACCGTCTGCTGCACCGGGTCTATGAGATCCGTGATGCGATGGACGAATTCGAGGACGAGTGTCTGGAGGACGTCGGCAAGGCGGATCTCAACCGTCTGCTCGATCTGCGCAAGGACATTTCGGCGCTGGCCCGTATGGCGCTGAGCAGTGCCACGGCCATCGAGATGCTGATGCGCGACCCGAATTTCGCCGGCAACGTCCGGCTGGCCGATGCCCATGAACATATGCAGCGCGCTGCCATGCTGGCCGATGCCAAGGCGGAACATGCACTGAATGTGATGCAGGTGGTTCAATCCCTGCTTTCCCAGCGTCTGAACGATGTGATGAAGTTTCTTGCGGTGATCACCGTGGTGATGACCCCGATGGGGGTGATCGCCGGCATTTTCGGCATGAACTTCACGCATATGGATGTGCTGAGCATGCCCGATGGCTTCATGTTGTCGCTGCTGGGGATGCTCGGGCTGGGGCTGGGGCTGGCGATTTATTTCAAACTGCGCAAATGGTGGTGAATACGATGGATAAGGATCAGCCGAAGGTGGTGCTCGGTTGGCGCGAATGGGTGTCGCTTCCCGATCTCGGCATCGAGCATATCAAGGCCAAGGTGGACACCGGTGCGCGCTCATCGGCACTGCATACCTTCGAGTTGAGCAGCTTCAGTGAGGACGGGATCGCCAGGGTGCGCTTCGCCATCCATCCGTTGCAGAACGATACATCGACCATCCGCTACTGCGTTGCCGATTTACTGGACGAACGCTATGTTTCCGACTCCGGCGGGCACCGCGAGTTGCGTCCGGTAATCTGCACCACGCTGCGTATCGGCAGTGAACTCAGGAAGATCGAAATGACCCTCGCCAACCGCGAGACCATGAAATTCAGGATGCTGCTGGGCAGGACGGCGATGAGCGGTCTGTGCATGGTGGACACCGGCGCATCGTTTCTGCTCGGCAGGCCTGTTCCCGGCGCACATGTTGTCAATCAGTTCAACAAGGAAGATCAGGTATGAAAATCGCAGTTCTTTCGCGCAATCCCAGGCTCTATTCGACCAGACGCCTCGTTGAGGCTGCGCAGCAGCGGGGGCACGACGTGCAGGTGTTCGACCATCTTCGATGCTATATGAACATCACATCCATGCGTCCCTCCATTCACTACAAGGGGATGAAGCTGGAAGGTTTTGATGCCGTCATCCCGCGTATTGGCGCATCGGTGACCTTTTACGGCACAGCCGTGCTGCGCCAGTTCGAGATGATGGGGGTGTATCCGCTCAACGAGTCGGTGGCCATTTCACGCTCGCGCGACAAGTTGCGTTCGGTGCAGCTGCTGGCACGCAAGGGCGTGGGACTGCCGGTGACCGGCTTCGCCCGCAATCCTGACGATATCGGCGATCTGCTGAATTCGGTCGGCGGTGAGCAGTTCGTCATCAAGCTGCTTGAGGGCACGCAGGGTATCGGCGTGGTGCTGGCGGAGAACAAGAAGGCAGCAGAAAGTGTGATCGAGGCCTTCTTCGGCCTGAATGCCAATATCCTTGTGCAGGAGTTCATCAAGGAGGCAGGTGGTGCCGATATCCGCTGTTTTGTGGTTGACGGCAAGGTTGTGGCCGCGATGAAGCGTCAGGGTAAGGAGGGCGAATTCCGCTCCAATCTTCACCGCGGCGGTTCAGCACAGGTTGTGCGCATCACGCCCGAAGAGCGCTCCACGGCTGTGCGCGCGGCAAGCATCATGGGATTGAATGTGGCCGGTGTGGATCTGCTGCGCTCGAATCACGGCCCGGTGGTGATGGAAGTGAATTCCTCGCCCGGTCTGGAGGGCATCGAGAAGGCCACCGGCAAGGATGTCGCCGGTATGATCATCCAGTGCATCGAGAAGAATGCCAAGGCAGGGCGGACCGGCACGCGGGGTAAGGGTTGAATTGAAAAAGCTTTTTTCCATCTGCGACCGGCAGGTCGCGGCGGGTAGCAGGGAGATCATCGAATTCCCCCTGCCTCCGCTTTCCACGCATTCGGCCACGCATATGCCGGTACATGTCATTCGCGGCAGGAAGGAAGGTCCGTGCCTGCTGGTGTGTGCTGCTCTGCACGGCGACGAGATCAACGGTATCGAGATTATCAGGCGCCTGGTCGGTCTGAAGCAGCTCGGCAAGATCCGCGGCACGCTGATCGCCATTCCCATTGTCAATGTGTATGGTTTTATCCATATGAGCCGCTATCTGCCTGACAGGCGTGACCTGAACCGTTCGTTCCCGGGTTCCGAGACCGGTTCGCTGGCCGGTCGTCTGGCCAATCTGTTCGTCAAGGAAGTGGTCTCGAAAGCGACCTACGGAATCGACCTGCATACGGCTGCCATTCATCGGGACAATTTTCCTCAAGTTCGCGCCACGCTCGATGATCCTGAAACCAGGCGGATCGCCGAGGCTTTTCATGCGCCGCTGGTGATCGATGCCGCGCTGCGCCCCGGCACTATCCGTGAAACGGCGATCAGGATGGATATTCCATGGCTGGTCTATGAAGCAGGGGAGGCACTGCGCTTTGACGAGGTGAGCATCCGGGCCGGTGTCCGCGGTGTCGTCAATGTGATGCGCGAGGTCGGGATGCTGCCGGTATCGACACGCAAGAAAAGCTTTGTGCCGCGCATCGTCAAATCCAATTTCTGGATTCGTTCCCCGCAGAGCGGGATTCTGCGGCTAACCTCCGCTCTCGGCGCATCTGTGCGCAAGGGAGATACGCTGGGCTTCGTTGCTGATCCGTATGGCGGCAATGAAGTGCATATCACGGCACCGGATTCCGGCATCATCATCGGACGGACCAATCTGCCGCTGGTGCATGAAGGCGATGCCATGGTGCATCTGGCGCGTTTCCGCGACAATGCATCGGCCACTGAAACGATGGAAACTTTCCAATCCGAACTGGATCCCGTGGACGGGGCGGGAATTTCCGGAGCGGAACCTATCGCCTGACCACGGATCGGCGATGTTATGCAAAGGGGATCAGGGTTGTTGTCTGGTGAACTGGAAACCGACTTCTTTCTTCTGAACCATGCAGCCGCTACCTGCCTTTTGCAGCAGGACTTCAGCCGTTTCCAGACTATAGGCCTGAACGTGCACGTTCAGTTTCCCCTTGAGTACGGCCTTCTGCATGAATTTCTGTTTGAGCGTTTTTTGACAGGAGTTCGGCGTGTACCAGGATTTGGTATAGGTGTATGCGCAGGTTCCGTCAGGGGATGGTATGACAGTAAAATCCACCAGAATGCCGCCGTCGGAATAACTGACTTCCATGCTCGCATTGAAAGGCTGTCGATCTGTTTCCTGATTCGACCAGAAAGACCATGAGCCGTAGTTTTGCTTGCCGCTGAGAAATCCTTCTAGCCTGGCAACAGTTGAAATGCATGAGGTGAAACCCGCCTCTCGCGCCATCTTGGTTATTTTACCCTCAGCGGCACAGGCATGGGATACCGGGAAGAGCAGCACTGCCAGAGCAACAAGCATGATAAATTTCATGTGCCTCTCCTTTTCATAATCCCGACTCGTCTCCATCTGGAGGATGCGCATTTCCGGATGGTAGAAAGGAGCATATTGTGCGAGATAATAATAAGTTACGATATTTGTTTCAAGTTTTATAATAGTTTTGGCTTGTATCCCGAACATAGCAACGAAAAGCAGTATACACCGAATTGCCCTGCGGCTTGCAAGCATAGAAAAAACGATGCAGCCAAAGCCGGAAATATGCCTTAGAGTCCGCACCGTTCCGGGTCGTTTTCACGTTCAGTTTTGCTTCATCTTGACGAAGCAGGGTTGCAGCGAACTCGCTCTTGGAAGGCGGACTTCCCGGGCCGCAAATTGTACATGGGGCAGGAGTTGGTAATGCGGATGGGCGAGATGCGGAATCACCTGCGATATGGAGTGCCGAGGCTTTGCACGGCTCTGCTGGCAGGCCTGCTGCTTGCGGGCTGCGCCTCCGCACCCAAGGGTCAGGCCTACGACCCCATCGAGAAGGTCAATCGCGCCACCTTCACCTTCAACGATTATTTCGACCGCATCGTGCTCAAGCCGTTAAGCGAGGGATATATCGCCGTGACGCCGAAAGAAGGGCGCACCATGGTGTCCAACTTCTTCGACAATGCCACCTACGTTGATACGATCGTCAACGACTTTCTGCAGGGCAAGGGCAAGCAGGGCTTTTCCGATATCGGACGCCTCGCCGTGAACACCACGGTCGGTGTGGTCGGCCTGTTCGATGCGGCGACATCGCTGGGGCTTGCGAAGCATGACGAGGATTTCGGCCAGACCCTCGGCGTATGGGGCTTCGGTCCCGGTGCTTATGTCGTGGTGCCTGTGTACGGCCCGAACACGGCCCGCGACCTTCCCGATCTGGCCACCAGCGCATTGACCAGCGCGGTGTTCTGGTCAGGCTTCTTTCTGACCCCGTATGTGACCATACCGGTGAGTGTGCTCAGTGCTGCGGATCTGCGCAGCCGGTCGGACAATGCCATCCGTTTCGTCAACGAGACGGCCATCGACCCCTATGTGTTCACCCGCGAGGCATGGGTACAACATCGCAACTATCTGATCTTCGACGGCAAGCTGCCGGTGTCTGCGGACGAATTCTCCGACGAGGGATTCGGAGATTAATCAGCTTTAAGCGTGAGTGCACCGTCGGGCAGATGCACGGCGTAGCGTCGCTCACGATCCAGCAGTACATGTTCATGCGGGTGCAGCAGGTACTGATCGCTGACGATGATCAGCGTATGGTCATCCTGCCACTCGTCAAGACTCACGCCGCCCGGATAGATCGCGACGACCGGTAATTGCATCGCATCGGCCTCTCCCCGCAGGGCCGGCATCAGCTGCCTGAACAGTAGACTCGGATGGCCTTCCTCGGCGATGGTGACAGCCAGCCAGCTGCCCTGTGGCGAGATGCTGAAATCCCCGAACGAGGCCTGTCCGTTTCCGGTGAAAGACAGTCCCGTGATGGTATGTCGCGGGCCTGGCGACCCGCTGTCGCGGGTGAACCATGTCTCCTCACGCCCGGCATCGATCGAAACGCACAGTTGCGCGGGGCTGGCAAAGCCCGGGATGTCACGGCACACGGGCGGGTCCGCCTGCATCCCGGCGGTCTTTCCCTGTATGCCCGCGCAAGCTGAGAGCAGCAGGGATACAAGCAGGGATGAAACAGGCATGGCCACGCCGAACCCCCTGCCTGTCGGCATCAGATCACCTTGGAGAATTTCACTTCCTCTTTCCGGTTGCGCAGGTATTCGTCGAACACCATGGCGATGTTGCGGATCAGCAGGCGACCGCCGGGCAGCACCTGCAGGCCGTTGGTATCGAGGCTGAGCAGCCCGTCGGCGGCCAGATCGTGCAATTCAGCCGTCTCGACGGCGAAGTGTGCGGCGAAATCGATGCCGAATTTCTTTTCCACGGCCTTGAAGTCGAGCGCGAAATCGCACATCAGACGCATGATGACATGCCGGCGCAGGTGGTCTTCGTCGGACAGCTGATAACCGCGGAACACCGGGAACTCGCCGGCTTCGATGCTGGCGTAATACTCCTCCAGAGTTTTCAGGTTCTGGAAGAAGGCACCGTCCACATAGCCGATGGAGGTGATGCCCAGGCCCAGCAGTTCGGCATCGGCCTGCGTGGAATACCCCTGAAAATTGCGATACAGCTTGCCCTCGCGCTGCGCGACGGTCAGTTCGTCGTCCGGCTTGGCGAAATGGTCCATGCCGATGAACACATAGCCGGCCGACAGCAGGCGGTCGATGGACAGCTTCAGGATATTCAGCTTTTCGCCGGGGCTCGGTAGGTCGGCTTCGTTGATGCGGCGCTGCGGCATGAACATGCGCGGCAGGTGGGCATAGTTGAACAGCGCGATGCGGTCCGGCGAGAAATCGATGATGGTGGACAGCGTGCGGTCGAAGCTTTCCACGCTCTGGTGCGGCAGGCCGTACATCAGGTCGATATTGATCGACTGGAAGCCGTGCGCTCGCGCCTGTTGCAGCACGTTCAGGGTCTCCTCTTCGGACTGGATGCGGTTCACCGCCTTCTGCACGTCCGGCTCGAAATCCTGCACGCCCATGCTCATGCGGTTGAAGCCGACCTCGCGCAGGATGCGCACGGTGTCGTCTTCACATTCGCGCGGGTCGATCTCGATGCCGAATTCACCCTCGGCGTCACTGGCGAACTCGAAGCGCTCGCGCAGCCTTCCCATGATGCTGCGGATCTGGCTCTCGTTCAGGAAGGTCGGTGTGCCGCCGCCCCAGTGCAACTGCGTGACCAGCCGCTTGCGACCGACCGTATCGGCCAGCATGTCGATCTCCTTGAGCAGTGCCTCCACATACGGCACCGCACGTTCGCGCTGCTTGGTGACCACCTTGTTGCAGCCGCAGTAGTAGCAGACGGTGTCGCAGAAGGGCACGTGCAGGTATATCGACAAAGGTCCTTCGACCTGCGAAGCGCGCGCCAGACTGGCTGCATAGGACGTACCGTTGATGCCGGTGTGAAACATCGGCGCTGTGGGGTACGAGGTGTAACGTGGACCGGCCTTGTCGTATTTGTGAATCAGATCAAGGTTGAACAGTTCGTCTGTATGCAGCTGCTGCGTCATGCGTAGGCTCTCCTGTGGGGCACGAACCCTAATGTTTCCCCAGACGTTGCGAAAGCCAGAGGCGTGCCCCGACAGAATCGGTAAACTCGCCGTCCAGTTGTGCCTGATAGGCGGTGGTCAGTATTTCACCCATGGCGGGCCCGGGTTGAATACCCAATTCAATCAGCATTTCACCATTCGCCAGGGCTTCGGGGGCGGTTTTCTCCACGGCCAATTTCACGGCTTCTTCAAGCCATGATAAAGCGGGGCGATCCGCTGGAAGCGGCGGTCGACCCGATGCATCCGCTTCGACCAGTGCCTCCCACATGTGGATATTCGATGGTTGCAGACGGTGTGCGAGCCTGCGTACAGCGCGCGGCGATGGATTACCGTGCAGATGTACCAGATGTTCCGCGACCAGCGAGAGTACATGTGCGGTCAGGGATTGTGGTGCTGCAATGCTTTCAAGAAATGCTTTCGACGGCTCAATGCCGGCTTCGGCATGTCCGGTTGCCCGAATACGACCGTTTTCATGCCGGAACGTGGTGGAAGGTTTACCAAGATCGTGGCACAGGGAAGCAAAAACCAGTTGCTCGCGTTGCTTGTCATTCCAGTTGTATCGCAGGGCAATGGCGGATGATTGATCGAGCACAAGGGCTGTGTGTGTCCATACATCGCCCTCCGGATGCCAGTCCTCTTCCTGCTCGCAGCCGATCAGTGCTTCAAGTTGCGGATACAGCGCAAGCCAGCCGGAGGCGCGCAGCACCTGCAAGCCGAACGAGGGCGCATCGGCATGCGCCCATTTGCGCCATTCCTCCCAGATGCGGGCAGCAGGCAGGGTGGCGGCTTCCGCCAGCAGCGAGCGGCACAGTGCTGCCGTGCCGCTATCGAGTGTCAGACGGAAGCGGGCGGCGAACTGCATGCCGCGCAGCGGACGCAGCGGGTCCTCGGCGAAGGCAGTCGATACATGCCGCAGGATGCGGTTTTGCAGATCGTTTTGTCCGCCATGCAAATCCAGCAGCTCCCCGGTCAAGGGATCGAGCATCATGGCGTTGATGGTGAAATCACGGCGCGAGGAGGCGGTCTGTGCATCCAGCCCGGGATCAGTCTGTACCTCGAAGGCCTTATGCCCGGCACCCTGCTTGCGTTCGCTGCGGGGCAGGGCCAGATCCATCTCCAGACCTTCGCTCCACAGCTTGAGCACACCGAACTGGCGGCCCACCGTTTCCGTGCGGCCGAGCGTCTGGATAGCCGTCACCAGTGCTGCGCTATCCAGCCCGTACACCTCGATGTCGAAATCCTTCGGGGCAAGGCCCAGCATCATGTCGCGTACCGAACCGCCGACCAGCCATGCACGTCCACCATGTGCGGCGATGCGTTGGCAGACCACGCCGAGGGCGGACGGGAGGAGACGGATATCGGGCTGTTGCATGGTGTCATTCCACGTTCGACAAGCAGGCTTGGCAAGTCTATGTTTGGCTGCGATTTTCAACACAGGAGTTCATCATGCGTTGGTCGGGAATGCAGAGGGGAGACAACCGTTATTTCAAGCGGAAAAAGGTGACCGTGGTCGGTTCCGGCAATGTCGGGGCGACAGCCGCCTTCCTGGCCGCGCAGAAAGAGCTGGCCGATATCGTGCTGCTCGATGTCATCGAAGGCGTGCCGCAGGGCAAGGCGCTGGATATGTTCGAGGCGGCCCCGATCCAGGGCTATAACGCCAATGTGTTCGGCAGCAACGATTATGCCGACACCGCGGGCTCCGATTTGGTGATCATTACCGCAGGTATCGCGCGCAAGCCGGGCATGAGCCGCGACGACCTGCTCTCCACCAATGTGAAGATCGTGGCCGAAGTCACGCGCAAGATCGTCGAGCATTCGCCGGACTGCATCCTGCTGGTGGTGACCAACCCGCTGGATGCCATGGTATATACCGCGATGAAGGTATCCGGGTTTCCGCGATCCCGGGTGATCGGTATGGCCGGCGTGCTGGATTCGGCACGCATGCGTTCGTTCATCGCCGGCGCTTTGGATGTGTCGATCCACGATGTCACTGCGTTTGTGCTTGGCGGGCATGGCGATGCGATGGTGCCGCTGCCGCGCTACTCCACGGTGGCCGGTATTCCGATCACCGAGTTGATGAGCGAAGAAGAGGTGGATGCCATCGTGGAGCGTACAGCCCAGGGAGGGGCGGAGATTGTGAAGTTGCTGAAGACCGGTTCGGCCTTCTATGCGCCGGGCGCTGCGGTGGTGGAAATGGCGGAGGCGATCCTCAAGGACCAGAATCGCATCCTGCCGTGCGCGGCCCTGCTGGAGGGCGAGTACGGAGTGCATGGCTATTTCCTCGGTGTACCCTGCAAGCTGGGCGGTGGTGGTATGGAAGGAGTGATGGAGCTGGATCTGAGTGCGGATGAAATGGCTTCTCTGATACGATCGCTGGATGAGGTGAAAAAACTGGTGGCTGATGTCGATGCCATGCAGCATTTCTGATTAGATCTGCATAAGTGCGTCCATGCACTTATGCAGTGCGCCAGTGCAAAAGCGCGGTTTCGCACTGGCTCACAAAATCAAGCACTTTTGTGCTCAATTTTGGCGGCCCGTCCATGGGCCGCAAGGATGCTCTGAATAACCAGAGCATCCTTAAGCGGAGGAAGCTTTGAATATTCACGAATATCAGGCCAAGAGCGTGCTTAAGGCAGGCGGTATTGCGGTCCCTGAAGGCTATGCGGCCACCAGTGTCGGGGATGCCGTCAGTGCGGCAGCGAAGCTTGGCGGCAGGATCTGGGTGGTGAAGGCGCAGATCCATGCCGGCGGGCGCGGCAAGGCCGGTGGCGTGCGCCTGTGCCGTTCGATGGATGAGGTGCGGGATGCGGCGACTGCTCTGCTTGGCAGCACGCTGGTCACCAAACAGACAGGGCCTTCCGGCAAGCTCGTGCACCGGCTGTATATCGAGCAGGGGCTGGATATCGTCCGCGAGTTCTATCTCAGTCTGCTGGTGGATCGCGAGGCCGAGGCGGTGTCCTTTGTGGTGAGTCCGGCCGGCGGCATGGATATCGAGGGCGTGGCCGCCGAAACACCTGAGAAGATCCTTTCCGTGTCCGTGGCTCCGGGTGGGCCGGATGCGGCGCAGTGCAAGGCCATGGCGGAGATGCTCGGCTTGCAGGGCGGGCAGGCGACGAAGTTCGCGGCGCTGGCAGCAGAGCTGTATGTCGTGTTCATGGCCAGCGATTGCAGCCTGCTGGAGCTCAATCCGTTGATTCTGACCGGTGATGGCGAACTGCTGGCGCTGGATGCCAAGATCTCCGTGGACGACAACGCCCTGTTCCGCCAGCCGGAACTGGCCGCGATGCGCGATCCCCTCGAAGAAGACCCGCGGGAAACCGAGGCAGCCGCATCGGGCCTGAATTATATCGCGCTGGACGGATCCATCGGCTGTATGGTCAATGGTGCAGGGCTGGCCATGGCGACCATGGATATTATTCAGCTCAAGGGTGCCAGGCCCGCCAACTTTCTCGATGTGGGTGGCGGAGTGACGGTCGCGGCGGTCACCGAGGCATTCAAGCTGTTGTTCTCCGACGATCATGTAAAAGCTGTGCTGGTGAACATCTTCGGCGGCATCGTGCGCTGCGATATTATTGCCAACGGGCTGCTTGAGGCGATCAAAACGCATCCGATGCGCGTCCCCGTGATTATGCGTCTGGTCGGCACCAACGAGGCCGAGGGACGGCGGCTGGTGCAGGACGCCGGGCTTGATGTGCGCTGGGCGAACGATCTGGACGAGGCGGCTACTCTGGCCGCACAGGCGGCGGCCTGAGAGCCTGCATTTCGGGCTTGTGCATGCTTTGCCCGGCCGGATTGCTGTGCTACGATGCCGCTTCGAGTTCCGGCGCAAGGGCGTCAGTTAGGGAAAAAACCATAGGGAAACCTACAAATTCAGGAGAGGGAAATGCTTGTACGTGATGTGATGACAAGCGGCGTGAAGGCCGTGAAAAAAGAGGATACGCTGCGCCAGGTTGTTGTCGGTATGATCCAGCGCCATTGCGGTTCGGTGCCGGTTGTGGACGATGCGGGTGCGCTGATCGGCATTGTGACACTGCGCGACGTGCTGCTGCCCCTGTATCCGAATTACGGTGAGTACATCCACGACAACGTGCATGCCCGCGATTTCGAGGAGATGCAGGACGGCTACACGAAGGTGCTGGAGATGACCGCTGAAGAGGTGATGACCGCCAACCCGTTCACCGTCGCTCCCGACGAGCCGATCCTCAAGGCCGCCTCTTACATGGGTCTGAAGAATCTGCGTCACATCCCGGTTGCCGAAGACGGCAAGCTGCTCGGCGTGATCACCATCAGCGATATCAATCAGGCGCTGTTCTTCAACACAGCTGCCTGATTCCAACCTGCTTGCGGCGCCGGTATCCGGTGTTTCAGGTCGGTTGATGTGTTGTGAAATCAAGGGACGGCCCGTAACGGGCCGTCTCATTTTCTTTGGAGTTGCCGGATGAGCGTACTTCTGGATCAACATACACGGGTGATCTGCCAGGGCTATACCGGCAAACAGGGCACCTTCCATTCCGAACAGATGATCGCCTACGGCACGTTGTTTGTCGGCGGCGTGACCCCCGGCAAGGGCGGCCAGACTCATCTGGACAGGCCGGTATTCGACTCCGTGCAGCAGGCTGTGGATGCCGAGGGTGCTCAGGCGACGGTCATCTTCGTGCCGCCGCGCTTTGCGGCCGATGCCATCGTCGAGGCAGCCGTTGCCGGCATCGAACTGATCATCTGCATCACCGAGGGCATTCCGGTTCGCGATATGCTGGATGTGAAGCAGCGTATCGCCGGTATTGATTGCACGCTGATCGGCCCGAACTGCCCCGGCATCATCACGCCGGGCAAGGCCAAGATCGGCATCATGCCCGGTCACATCCATCTGCCCGGCCGGGTCGGTGTGATTTCCCGTTCCGGTACCCTGACCTATGAGGCCGTAGCCCAATTGACCGCGACAGGGCTCGGCCAGAGCACCTGTATCGGCATGGGCGGCGACCCGGTGCACGGCATGGATTTCATCGATGCGCTGAAGCTTTTTGAAGCCGATGAGCAGACCGAGGGCGTGGTGATGATCGGCGAGATCGGCGGCTCCGATGAAGAGCATGCCGCGGAATACATCCGAAGCCATGTGAGCAAGCCCGTGGTGGCCTTCATCGCGGGAGCCACCGCGCCATCCGGCAAGCGCATGGGGCATGCAGGCGCCATCATCTCCGGTGGCAAGGGCACGGCCGAGGCCAAATTCGCGGCGCTTGCAGCAGCCGGTGTGGCTGTCGAGCATAATCCGACCCTGCTCGGCAGGCGCATGGTGGAGTTGCTGTCCCGGTGAATTCGTCTGCCGACTGGAAACGCCGGCTGGGACTTGAAGCTCATCCTGAAGGCGGTTTTTTTCGCGAAACCTACCGTGCCGATGCCTGCTTTACGGGCATGGCGGATGATGTTTTTCCCGCTGGCCGAAGCCATTCCACCGCCATCTATTTCCTGCTGGAACAAGGGAACTTCTCGGCCTTCCATCGCATAAGATCCGACGAACTATGGCATTACTACGACGGTGACGGTCTGGATATCCATGTCATCGAACCGGGTGGTGCCTATCGCTGCCTGCATCTCGGTCTGGATGTTTCCATCGGACAATCACCGCAGGCCGTGGTGCCTGCCGGATGCTGGTTCGCCTCCGAGGTGGCGGACCGGGGCGGTTTCGCGCTGGTCGGCTGTACGGTATCTCCGGGCTTTGATTTTACCGATTTCGAGATGGGCAGCCGCAAGCAGCTGATATCCCTTTTTCCGCAATATCAGCCGCTGATCAGGCGCATGACGCGCAGCTAGGCAGGCGCTTCTTTCATTTGATGCATGCAGCACAGCTCTGTTAAACTCCCCGGACAAATAGCGGACCATCAATCGTTCAATCAAGGGGATCAACATGAAGAGAATCATTGCCACGCTGGCCTTGTGCGCCGGACTGCTGCTGAGCGGCACACCGGCCCAGGCCGGGGATAAGGTAAACGTGAAGATGACCACATCAATGGGCGTCATCGAACTACAGCTGGATGCAGAGCGTGCACCGGAGACTGTGGCGAACTTCGTGCGTTATGCGAAAGAGGGCTTTTACAATGGCACTGTTTTTCATCGGGTGATCCCCAATTTTATGATCCAGGGCGGCGGCTTCACGCCGAACCTGAGCCAGAAGGCGACGCATGCCTCGATCGTCAACGAGGCGGACAACGATCTGCGCAACACGACCGGAACCATCGCCATGGCACGCACCTCCGATCCGCATTCGGCCACCTCGCAGTTTTTCATCAATACGCATGACAACGGATTCCTGAACTTCAAGGGGAAGACCCGCTCCGAATGGGGCTATGCGATATTCGGCAAGGTCACCAGTGGCATGGATGTGGTGCGCGGCATCGAGGGTGTGGCGACCGGTTACCGTGCCGGCATGGGAGATGTGCCGCTTGAGCCGGTCATCATTGAAAGCGTCGAGGTGATCGAGTAACGCAGGCCTTCCGGACGGGGACCGGTATGGCAGAGGCACAGGCCTTCCGCTGGTGGCATCGCGGCGATCTGGACGGTTTCTTCGGGCTGTTCGTCGATAATCTCATTCAGCTGATCCTGATCGTGCAGTTGTGCACCTTCGTGCTCGGCATGCCGGCGGATCTGGTGTACGGGCGCATCCTGCCGGGTGTGGCGGTCAGCCTGCTGCTCGGCAATCTGTTCTACGCATGGCAGGCCAGGCGCCTGCATGAGCGAACGGGAAGGCCGGCCACGGCTCTGCCGTACGGTGTGAATACCATTTCCCTGTTCGCCTTCGTGCTGTTCGTGATGCTGCCGGTGGTGAAGACCACCGGCGATGCGGCGCTGGCCTGGCAGATGGGGCTGGCCGCCTGTCTGGGCTCCGGTTTGATCGAACTGGGCGGCGCATGGATCGCGGCACGGGTCAAACGCATCACGCCGCGCGCGGCCCTGCTGGCCACCCTGGCCGGTATCGCGCTGACCTTTATCTCGATGGATTTCGCCTTCCGCATCTTTGCCGACCCGTTGATCGGATTCGCGCCGCTGGCCCTGATCCTGATGCGCTATGTCGGCGGCATGCGGCTGCCCTTCGATATGCCTGCGGGGCTGGCTGCTGTATTGCTCGGCACCCTGCTGGCCTGGGGGCTGGGACGCATGGATGGCGAGGCGCTGGCGGCTGCCGCATCGATTTCCCTGCATCCGCCAGTTCCGGCCATCGGCGATATGCTCGGCGCCTTCAGTTCCACCCAGTGGCTGGCCTTTCTGTCGGTGATCCTGCCGATGGGTTTGTTCAATCTGGTCGGCTCCCTGCAGAATCTGGAAAGTGCGGAAGCGGCGGGGGACGAATACCCGGTCAAATCCTCTCTGGCGGTCAACGGTATCGGCACCATTGCCGCCGCATGCTTCGGCAGCTGCTTTCCGACCACCATCTATATCGGCCACCCGGCATGGAAGCGCATGGGAGCGGGCAGCGGCTATTCGGTGGCCAACGGCATCGCGGTGACGCTGCTGTGCTGTCTGGGTCTTGTCGGCTTGGTCAGCGCGTTGATTCCCATCGAGGCAGGGGCGGCGATCCTGCTATGGATCGGTATGGTGATTGCGGCGCAGGCTTTCGAGGATACCGATCGCACGCATGCGCCGGCGGTGGTCATCGGCCTGATTCCTGCCATGGCGGCATGGGGCCTGATGATGCTGGAGAACGGCCTGCGTGCTGCGGGGCAGAGCATCGGCAGTATCGGCGAGCAGGCCTTTGCGACGATCCTGCCGATCAGCGGCATGCTTTCCCTTGAACGCGGCTTCATCTTCACCTCGATGCTGCTGGGCGCCATGACCGCCTGCCTGATCGATCGGCATTACCGCGCTGCCGCCGGCTGGGCCGGTTTTGCCGCGCTATGCAGTGCGACCGGCATCATCCATGGCTACAGCATCACGCCGCAGGCTATCGTTAACGCATATGGCCCCATGGCTGCATGGCCGTTCACCGTCGGCTATCTTGTTTCGGCTTTGCTATTTCTGTTTCTGGGTGGATATGCCGGGAAAAGACCGGTGCAGTCAGACGATTGAACGCCTGCTTGCGGTGATGCACATCAGGGGTGCGTTTCGTCACATGTCCCGTAGCATCCGGTGTTGCACCATGTCCCGAACTGATTCGAGGAGACCGAGATGGAACAGTTGAACAACATCACCAACACGCTGGCGCTGACCATGGGTGCTGCATGGGCCAGCGGCATCAATCTGTATGCCGCGATCCTGACCCTCGGTCTGATGGGGGCGACGGGCAATATCACCCTGCCGCCTGGACTGGAGATACTGTCCGATCCGATGGTGCTGATGGCAGCCGGCCTGATGTATTTCGTCGAGTTCTTCGCCGACAAGATTCCCGGTGTGGATACGGCGTGGGACGGCCTGCACACCTTTATCCGCATTCCGGCCGGTGCCATGCTGGCCGCAGGTGCCGTGGGCGATCTGAATCCTGTGATCGAACTCTCCGCGGCCCTGATGGGCGGTGGCCTTGCCGCTTCCACGCATGCCACCAAGGCCGGTACGCGCGCCCTGATCAACACCTCGCCGGAGCCTTTCAGCAACTGGACGGCATCGGTCAGCGAGGATATCGCTGTGATCGTCGGCCTGTGGACGGCGCTGAACCATCCGGTGCTTTATCTGGTGCTGCTCGGCCTGTTCATCCTGATGATGATCTGGCTGATGCCGCGCTTGTGGCGCGGCATCAAGCTGGTATGGGGAAAGGTGCGGGGTGTGCTTGCGGGCGGTACTTCGAGCCTGCCGCAGGCCGAAGCCCAACCGGCTCAGACAGCCGGTGAGGTGGAAGAAAAACCTTTGAAGTGAAGCGCAGTAAAGATGCTGTGACGCAGCGTTGCGCGTTGGTTACTCCGTAGCCCCGTCTTTGTTGTCGAAACCGAAGCGCCGGATGCTCTTCACCCGGCCCGACTCGTTGTAGAGGATTTCCACGCGGCGCTGAAATTTCTCGCCGGTTTTGGGATTATCGTATTGTTCCATATAGATGGCCCGGTTGGGATGCAGATCGTCCTTCAGCACCGGGGTGCCGATCAATGATTCGACCTCATAGCGGCTGTCCTGCTCACGAATCTGGGACACCTTTTCCGGCTTGAGCACATTGCCCTGCTGGCTGACGACCTTCATGCAGGCGGATAGCGGCAGCAGCATGCTGAGGCCTGTGATCAGCAGAAGATGTTTGCAGTAAAGCTGTTTCATGCGATGGCCTCGACAGGTTCGTTCAGGTTCTTTTCCAGCAGGCCGATATATTCGCCCATGCCGTCTTCCAGCGACCATTGCGGTTGCCAGCCGAGCAGATCGCGCGTGGCGCCCATCTCGGCCTCGGTGTGGTTCTGGTAGAAGTCGTAAGGGTTGTCGATATATTCCACTTCCAGCTCGCGGTTCAGCAGCAGTCCGAGGTTCTCGACGATATCGTTGAAACAGCGCGCCTTGCCAGAGCCGACATTGCACACGCCGGAACGCGGCGCATCCAGCGCTGCCAGATTGGCGGCGATGACATCGCGGATATAGACGAAATCGCGCTGCTGCTCGCCGAACTTGAACAGGCGAGGCTGTTTGCCCGCCTTGATCTGGTTGTACATCTGCAAAATCATCGAAGCGGTGCGCCCCTTGTGGGCTTCGCCGGGACCGTACACATTGAAATAGCGCAGCCCGATGACGGACGAAGGGTGACGGTCGTACCAGCGGCGTGCGATGCGATCCATGGAAAGCTTGGAGAAGCCGTACACATTGGCTGCCTCTTCTTCGCCGCCGACGGTGTTGGGGGAGGCGGCATTGCCGTAGGTGGCGGCCGATGATGCGTAGATCAGGCGTGTTCCGGAAAAGCTGCTGGCCTCCAGCATGGCGGCGAAGGCATTGGTGTTGATCTCCAGCATGCGGCGCTGATCGAGTACCGTGGTGTCGGAAATCGCACCCTGATGCAGGATGGCGGAGAAGCCGCCGTCGGCGATCTCGTCGTGCAACGACGGGTCGCTGATGCAGCCTGCGCGTACCTCGCAATCCACATGCAGCAGGTTCTTCCAGTCGCCGAAGCTGAAATCGTCCAGTACCACCACATCGGTGCCCGGACGTTTGACGAGGGCGGCAGCCAGATTGGCGCCGATAAAGCCGGCACCGCCGGTAATCAGAATTCGTTCGTTCATTGCTCTTCCTGTTTCATGGCTTGCGTTGCAGTACTGCGCCAGACGGTCTGCAGACCCTCCAGCGCCCGGCTGGTGGCGGTATTGCAGATGCTGTAGCCCATGTGTTCGTTGACACGACGGCACAGTTCTGCGGCCTCAAGGTGCAGCACGTCGTGTTCGTTCAAGCCAGCCTCGACCAGCAGCCGGGCCATCCAGCTTCCCAGACCGTGCAGCCGGGAGATGCGCACAATGGCGATCAACTCGCGGCAACGCTGCACGGTGAACTGATTGCCGCTGGCTTGCACCAGCTCTTCGGCATCGGCATCCGCCAGGCTGTCCAGCGGCCGGCACAGCAGCTTGAGAATCACCCATTCGCTCTCGGAGGTGAAAGGCTTGTCCTCGTGCAGCGGGAAGGTGCCGGGAAGGGATTTCAGTTGTGCTGTCATAGGGTGTCTGATTAATCCTGATAGGCCGTCGGGCCGGTGATGTAGGCGCCTTTCAGGCCCCATTTAAGGATCTTGGCCTCGATACGGTTGGTGCCGGCGAGATTAGCCCCGCGCAGGCGTGCCGCACGCAGGTCGGCATTGTACAGATTGGAACCCGAAAGATCGGCGCCGCGCAGGTCGGACTTGCGGAAATCGCAGCCGGACAGGTTGGCGTTTTTCAACTGCGCCTTGCTCAGGTTCTGACATGAAAGATCGAGGCCGGAAAGATTGTGTCCCTCCAGGCTGCGGCCCTCCCTGATGGCCAGAACGACATCCTTCGCATCCATATACCCTCCTTGCGGGCGGCGGGCGCTTCAAGGCACGCCATGCCCTGTATCATTTTCGATGTCACGGATGGTACGGTGCCGGTGACATAGCGCAAGTGCTTTGGCTGTTTCCCGGGTCCGCTTCATGCGCCCGGAGATTTGATTTTCCCGCTCGCCAGCACGCGGCGCACGTCTTATCCTGACGCTTCCTGACCAAGGACATGGAGTTGACGTGAACGTTGATATCCTCACACCGGATCATCCCGATTGGGCCGCGGCCACATCGAGTATCGCCATGGTTTACCGCCGGGCGTACGGCGCACGCCTGAGCTCTTTCATGCCGCGTCTCCTGCGTGTCAGCGGCGACGATGGCGAGTTCAGGGCACTGGTCGGCATGCGTCTTGCCGCCGAAGAGCAGCTTTTTCTGGGCGTGTATCTCGATGAGCCGATCGAGCAGGCCATCGAGGCGCGCGTCGGCGAGCCGGTGGATCGCACCTGTATCCTGGAGATCGGCAATCTGGCCGAATCAAAGCCGGGCGACGCCAGACTCAGCATCATCGCCGCCACCATGTATCTCTACACGCTGGGTTTCCGCTGGGTGGTGTTCACCGCCGTTCCGCAATTGCTCAATGCCTTCAAGCGACTGGGTATCGAGCCGATCGAGATCGTCGCCGCCGATCCGAATCGTCTGAGCGAAGAGCAGCGTGTTGTCTGGGGTAGCTATTACGATGAGCGGCCGATGGTGTGCTTTGCCGGCATCGAGCGCGGTTTCGCCAGCCTCAGGGATTTCGATATGGCATGGCTGGGAGCCAAGGTGCTGGCCGAGCAGGAGATGGGCAAACGTTCCGGGGAACAGGAAGAAGCTGTAAGAAGTTGATGCAGCGTTCGACTACGGCAGCATAGTCCATCGCCCGGAGGGAAATGAAATCCATGCATGCCACACTGCCATTATTGCGAACCAGTGATTTCCCGCCCGTAACGCGGGGCAGGCTGGAGACCCTGCAGGTCAATCTCGGCTATCTGTGCAACCAGACCTGCCTGCATTGCCATGTGAATGCCGGTCCGCGCCGCAAGGAGGTCATGGCGGCGGATACCATCGACACCGTGCTCGCATTCCTCAGAAACGGCGGTATCCGGACGCTCGATCTGACCGGCGGCGCACCGGAGATGAATCCGCATTTCCGCCATCTGGTGAGTGAAGCCCGCAAGCTGGGCGTGCGCGTCATCGACCGCTGCAACCTGACCATCCTCGAAGAATCCGGATACGAAGATATGGCCGCATTTCTCGCCGAGAACGGCGTCGAGGTGGTGGCTTCTCTACCCTGTTACCTGAGCGATAATGTGGATGCGCAGCGCGGCAAGGGCACCTTCGATACCAGCATCAGGGCACTGCGCCGCCTGAACGCGCTGGGCCACGGCATCGAGGGTTCAGATTTGAACCTGACGCTGGTGTACAACCCGCAGGGACCGAGTCTGCCGCCATCCCAGACCGAACTGCAAGCTGCCTACAAACGCGAGCTGCGCATCCGCTACGGCATCGAGTTCACCCGCCTGTTCACCATCACCAATATGCCCATTCAACGCTTCGGCAGCACATTGATCTCCAAAGGGGAATTCGCCTCCTACATGCAGTTGCTCAAATCCGCCTACAGCGAGGCGAATCTCGAAGGGGTGATGTGCCGCAGCCTGGTCAGCGTGGACTGGCAGGGCCATGTGTACGACTGCGATTTCAACCAGATGCTCGGCCTGCCCATCGTTGATGCAAGCAATACCCGTCAGCACCTGCGCGACCTGACGGAGCATGACCTTACAGGTCGTTCCATCGTCGTCATGGATCATTGCTACGGCTGCACCGCCGGCCAGGGCTCCAGCTGTGGCGGGGCGCTGGACTAGCGAATTGCCTCGTGCCGGACAGGCGCGTACCCTTGGTTCCTCATTCAGGGACGGGGGATATTCCGATGAGACTCTTTACTACCATACGCCAATGGCGTACCTTCAGCCGTGATTATATTTGAAACTTCCATCTTTACGCGCCAGATCACGACGCTGATGGATGATGATGAGTATGCGGAATTTCAGGGCGAATTGGCCGAACGTCCGGACATGGGCGTACGCATTCCCGGCAGCGGCGGGCTTCGCAAGGTGCGTGTTACAGCCAAAGGCCACGGTAAACGCGGTGGTGCACGGGTGATTTACTATTGGGCCATGTCGGATAGCCGGATATTCATGCTGCTGGCCTATGCCAAGAATGAACAGGAAGACCTGACCAAGGATCAGCTCAAGGTATTGAAAGCACTGGTCGAAGAGGAGTTCGGAGATGGATGAGAAGCTTTTTAGCGAATTGAGCGCCAGCATTCGTGAAGCAGGTGCGATCAAGCGCGGAGCAAAGCGCGCATCGCGCAGCTTCGAGTTTGCGGACGTCGATGTGCTGGCGATTCGGGCCAAGACGGGACTGTCACAGTCGCAGTTTGCCGCCTTGCTGGAAGTCAGCCCGGCCACGCTGAAAAACTGGGAGCAGGGACGCAGGCAACCGACCGGTCCGGCCCGTGCTTTGCTCCGTATTGTCAGTGCCAAGCCCCGTCTGGCGCTGGAAGCGCTTCATGCCGAAAGGCTTGCCGCTTAACGGATAGAGAACGCCACGCGCTCTCCCGTAGCCGGTCACTCCAGCGTCGTTTTGTCTGAACCCGCCAGTTGACTATGCGAAGGTGTTTTCCGGAAGATGACGGCTGCCGGATGAATCCCCATGGAGTTGTTGATGAATCTTTCCCGTATCGCGCTGTCCCGCCACACCTGCAAGGCTTATGATCCCGACCGCAAGATTCCCTCCGGGCAGATCGATCAGCTCAAGACGCTATTGAGATTTGCACCTTCTTCGGTCAATTCCCAGCCATGGCACTTCATTATTGCTGCAGGTAAGGAAGGAAAAGAGCGAATCGCCAGGGCGGCGAGCGAGGGCGCGTATGCCAATAATGGCGCGAAGATCCTGAATGCCTCGCATGTGGTCGTGTTGTGTGCCCGCACAAGCCTGGATGATGCCTATATCGCCGAGTTGCTCGCACAGGAAGCAGCCGATGGCCGCCTGCCTACCACCGAGGCCAGAGAAGCACAGAACAGGGGCCGGAACTACTACGCCAATCTTCACCGGGAAGCCGGGGATACCCGCTGCTGGATGGAGAAGCAGGTCTATCTTGCGCTCGGCACCCTGCTGTTCGGAGCCGCTGCACTCGATATCGATGCCACACCGATCGAGGGCTTCGATCCGCTCAAGCTCGATGAGGTGCTGGGCCTGCCCGCTCAGGGACTGAAGAGTGTCGTGCTGGCTGCCCTGGGATACAGGGGGAAAGATGATTTCAATGCCTCGCTGCCAAAGTCGCGGCTTCCCGCAGATCGGGTCATTTCAGAGTTGTAGGCATCTGCCGGGTCGGATCAGGACAAGTGATTGATAGGTATGCATGAATGATCTGAACAGTGTCGGTATCGGGCTTTATTGCTTGTTTCCAAGGTCAAACGGGGCGCTCAAGGCTTGGTGCAGCAGGCGTGGTTTTGCTGGATGGGCGGGCAGGGGATGTCGTCGTAGGAACAGAACACACAGCAGTCGCCGGGTAGGGGCATGAGCAGGGCGTGGCGGGACTCGCATTCGTAGAACCACTGGCAGGCATCGGTGGGCATGGGTTCTGTTTTCCGGTTTCCGCACTTCGGGCAGGTGATGGTTGATTCTAGGATGCAATGCTGTTGCTTCATCTCCGAAGGCCTACCACAGACCGGGGATCAGGCGGTAGTGCACGCGCTTGCAGTAGTCGGTGTAGCCATCCAGTCCGGCATGCAGGGAGGGGGATGCGGAAGAGCAGGGAAATGCAGATCAGCAATCCGGGCAGCAGCATCCACCATGATCCCAGGCCAGCGGCACGCAGCACAGGTAGATGGCGCAGCCGCTGTACATCGGGTGGCGGACGATGGCATAGGGGCCGGTATCAACCACGGCATGGCCGCGCTCCTTTTGCACCTCGATGGTCGGCGACGCGAAGCTGTTCACCTGCATGACCCTCAGAATCAGCCCCATCGAGCAGGCTGCGCCAAGTAGCCCCGCGACTTCCAGCGGTATTGGAATCTCCGACCAGCCGTAACGCACGGCATCCAGCCCCGGAATCAGCAGGTAGGGAATGAACAGCAGGCCGAGGATCACCATGAAAAGCTGATCGCGACCCTGTATGCCGGGTGTGAAAAGCTGTGTGCGGCTTTTCAGCAGGGCTGGATCGTGACGCCACATCCAGACCGTCATCAGCATGGAGCTTGCGAACTGCATGGCCAGCCAGGCCCATGCCTCGAGCCACAGCAGCGTGCCTGCCGTGCCGAAAAGGCAAATCCCCATCAGCCCGAGGGAAACGACGAAGTGGACAGCCAGTGCGGCAATCGTGATGTCCGGGGATGTGTGTGGCGATATGGGGGCGCTCATACCTTAAGCATAGTCGAAACGGCCTTTTTTCAGGAGGCCGGCAGACGGTTCTGAAGGAGACTTCTTTCTTTAATCCTGAATCAGTGAGTTTACATTGGTAATTTTCTGTTTCTTCTTTTGTAATTAGCTGATTTTATTTATGTTTTATGTTACATTAGAACCGCATCGAAATTCACCCAAGGAGGTTTTTTCGTGACTTTT